>Ga0209540_10000887_pt1 | contig 24349 bp, 16 predicted proteins | sample BarGraIncu01121A_FD_184501 | JGI IMG/M metagenome (GOLD analysis project Ga0209540, IMG submission 184501) | Arctic peat soil microbial communities from Barrow, Alaska - Barrow Graham LP Incubations 011-21A (SPAdes) (version 2) | ecosystem: Environmental > Terrestrial > Soil > Wetlands > Peat... | reverse complement strand
GCCGGAGCACGTTGCAGCAGCGGACTACGCGCGACCACTCCCTGGCCGAGCGCGTTGTGCTCGCCGACTCCGCAATCGCGCTCGACTACATCCTCGGCAGCCCGAGTGGATCCTTGACGAACGCCATGCACCTGCAGGAGTCGTCCGGCAACGCCCAGCTCGCTCAGAGGGTCGATGCCGAGATGCCGCGCCTGGAGCGCGTCAGCGCCGAGCTACCGAAGCTCGCCACCGACAGCGAGGTGTCGATCGCGCGGACTCTCGGCATCGCCGGCATCGTGATTGGGGCGCTGGGTCTCGTGGTGGTGCCTTCGCGCTGCTGCGCAAGCGCGCCTGAGCGCGTGACTGAAGCAGGCGCGTGAAGCGGGGTGGAAGTGGTGCCCCCAACGGAATTCGAATGGTCACCCGGCGCGCCTATAGGCTTGAGTGAACGTGCACTGAGGCGCACCCACAGGCGTGGGGATGCACGGCGCGACATGAGGCACGTTGGCGGGATGTTGGCGGCATAGTGAGCCTGGCGGTGGTTTTCGGCGCAACGGACTACCGCTGAGCTGGACGCTTCCGCAGCCGGCGAACCCAGCCAACGATGGCCTGAAGCGCCTGCATGCGTGGTGCCAGTCCCACCCTGCTCGCTGGCCGACTACGCGCCCCGACCACTACAGCGGAGGCGACTCTGGCACTAATACAGGAAGTGGACCGACGAATGGGGTCCGGTCGCCACAAGGAGGAGGTCAGCCACCTCGCCGTGGCATGCGCAGAGCGAGTGTGAGCTCGCGCTGGTGGGTAACGACGGGATGTACCGGCCCGCGGGTATCCTAACACTGCCCCCGGGGTCGCCTTAGTCGGGACTATGGGATAGCGTGAGCCCGGGGTGATTCGATACATCTTTGAAGGGGGGACCACTAGTGTCCACAGGCGAAGATATTCGACTGAGCCGGCTCTTCAGTGGAGGCGCGAACGCCGTCGTCGTGGCGATCGATCACGGGCTCTACAACGGGCCCCGGCCCGGGTTCGAGCATCCATGGACCCTTGTTGAGCGCCTGACGGGCGCGGACGCGATCCTCATGAGCCCGGGGATGGTCCCCCACGCGGCCGCTGCGTTCGGCTCGCGCGGTGCCCCCGCTCTGATGGTCCGTCTGAACTGGGGGACCCAATATGCGAGCCAGTGGGCGTACCACGAGAGTCGAACGGTGCCGATGATCTCCGCTGGCCGGGCGGCTGCGCTGGGCGCGGACATCGTCCTTGTCGGCATGTCGATCAAGACCGGATCGGAAGCTGTCGACGCGGAGAACGTGGCCCAAGTCGCCCGCTGCGTTGCGGAGAAGCGCGAGGTCGGGGTCCCTATCGTGGGCGAGGTCTACCCGGCCGGACATGAGGACGTTGCCCCGGCAGAGCGCCACGAGCAGATCTCAATCGGCTGCCGGATCGCTGCCGAGCTTGGGGTCGACCTCATCAAGACGTTCCACACGGGCGATCGTTTCGTTGAGGTCGTGCGGTCAACGCCGATCCCGATCCTCGCCCTGGGATCAAAGAAAGCAGACCGCGAGGTCGACGCACTCGAACTGGCGGCAACCGCAATCCGGGACGGCGCCCGCGGCGTCGTGTTCGGACGCAACGTGGTCTGCGCTCGGGAGCCCGAGCGGTTCCTCGAGGCCCTGCAGGAGGTCGTGAAGGGAGGCGCCGAGGCAGGCGCGGCGGCCGAGAAGTATGGCCTGGACTGAATCGCGAACGGCCGCAATATGAGCCTCCTCATTGGGCTGGACGTCGGGACGACATCGGTCAAGGCTGGGCTCTTCGACGCTTCGGGACAGCTGCTTGGCACTGCCGCAGAGGAATACCGCCTTTCTCACCCCGCCCCCGACCGCGCCGAGCTTGACCCCGACGTGTATTGGACGGCGACCCGGGCCGCGATCGGCAAGGTTCTGGCGTCACCCCGGGCTGACGCCGACGCCATCGCTGCTGTCGCCGTTTCCAGCCAGGGGGAGACGGTCATTGCAGTCGACGAGCAAGGTCGTCCGCTCGCCCCAGCCCTTGTCTGGCTCGACAATAGGGCAGCGGACGAGGCCGAGGAGATCGCTCGGCACTTCGATGACGCGATGGTGTACGCGGCCACGGGTGTGCCATCCGTCGTCCCGACCTGGACCGCCTGCAAGATCCTCTGGTGGCGCCGTCACGAGCCTGAGGTGTTCGCCCGAGCTCGGCGGTTCCTCCTTGTCGAGGACCTCATCCTCCACCGGCTGACCGGCCGCTTCGTCACCGAAGGCGGTATTGCCTGCACCTCGCTCCTCTACGACATCGTGGAGCGGCGCTGGTGGGAACCCATGCTCGAGTTCGTTGGGATAGGTGCGGAGCGGTTGCCGGAGCTGATCGCACCTGGCGCCTGCGTCGGCACGCTTGCGCCGGCGGCCGCCGATGCGCTCGGGATGCCCGAGCGGGCGCTTGTCGTGGCTGCCGGGATGGATCAGGGCGCTGGTGCCGTCGGCGTCGGCAACGTGGGTCCCGGCATCGTCTCAGAGAGTAGCGGCGGCGCACTGACCCTCCAGGTATCGGTCGACACCCATGGCAGGGATCTGACCCGCCAGACTCCTGTATACGTGCACTCGGCTCCCGACAAGTATCTTTACTGCCCGGTCTGTCCGACCGGCGGCATGGCGCTCACCTGGTTTCGCAACCAGTTCGGAGCGGACGAGCTCGCCCGGGCGGACCGAGAGGGCGCTGACGCCTACGACCTCCTGACAGCCCTCGCCGCCCCAATTGCCCCGGGTGCCGATGGGCTGACGATGCTCCCCCATCTGATGGGTGCCTTCAGCCCCGAGTACGAACCGGAGGCTCGCGGGGCCTTCTACGGCTTCACTCTTCACCACGGCAAGGGGCACTTCGTCAGGGCCGTGCTCGAGGCTGTCGCCTTCATGCTCCGGCGCAACTTGGAGCTCCTGGCCGGCCTCGAGACGCCGGCACTAGAGATACGGTCGCACGGGGGAGGCGCGCGGAGCCCGCTCTGGAACCAGATCAAGGCTGACACCTGCGGAGTGCCTGTTATCACGCTTCAGGGCGAGGACGCGGCGACTCGCGGGGATGCGATGCTGGCAGGCGTTGCTGCGGGTGTCTACGCCGATCTGACCGAAGCGATCTCGGCGATGGTGTCGGTCAGCGAACACTACGTGCCTGACGCGACGGCGCACCACGCCTACGACGCGGCGTACGCACGTTACATACAGCTCTTTGAGGCGCTCCGCCCCCTCTACTCGAGCACGAGGGCAATGTGACGGGCAGCGGTCCCAGCACGTCAATCCGACCTACCGGAGGTGACACCTTGGCCGTGAAGGCAAAGATCGGGGTCCTGGTGATGGCCCTGCTCGAGGACGACTACAACAAGACCGCGCATATGCGGCCTGCGGCGACCGCAGCCGCGCAGGAGGTCGCCGACGCGCTCGCCGCTTTCGGCGACGTCGTTCACGCAGGACTCGTGGAAGAGGAGGACGACGCGGCGGCCGCGGCTCGGCTTTTCAACGCCGAGGACGTCGACATCATCGTCGCTGCCGAGCTCGCTTACACGAAGGGCGTCGTCCCCGCCCGCTGCTTCATCGACACGATCGCGCCGGTCCTCGTGTGGAACACGCAGAAGATCCGCAGGTTCGGCGAGGACGACGACTTCGATGTGATCATGCTCAATTCGGGCATGGCCGGCATGCCCGAGCTCACCGCTGTCCTGCTGCGGACCGGGCGCGATTTCGAGATGGTCACGTCTCAATGGGACGACGAGGACGGCAGGCGGCGCGTTCACGAGATCATCCAGGCCGCCGCGGTCCGGCGCCGACTCCGGGGCGCCCGGGTCGGTCTGGTCGGGCACCCCTTCGAGGGCATGACCGACCTCATGGTCGATGGCCTCTCGCTCCGGCAGACGGTCGGACCAGTCGTATGGCCTCTGGAGCCGGAGAAGATCGCGGTCCGATTTGGCGACATCCCCCAGACTGAGGTGGACGCGTTGGTCGCGGCGGAGAGGGCGAAGTACGCGGTCGAGATGGAGCCGGCACTCTTCGAACGTTCGGCCCGGCTCGCCCTTGCCATGGAGTCGGCAGCCAGGGAGCAGCGATTCGACATCTTCACGGCACTGGACCAGGTGTGGTTGACGGATCCTCGCGTCGGCATCATTCCCTCGTATGGCACGGGGCGCCTATGTGAGATCGGGATCCCCGCCGCTCCGGAGGGCGATGTGAGCTGCGGCGTCGCCCAGCTCATCCTTCAGGAGCTCGCCGGTCAGTCGACGACCGTGGAGAATTACGTCATCGACTTCGACAACAATGCCGTTGTCTTCTCTCACGACGGCCATGGCAACCCCGCCCTTGCGGCACCGGGGACGGTCAAGGTCAAGCACTCGATCTACTACACGGGAGTCCACGGGTTCGGCGCCGGTTTCGAGTTCGCCTATCGGCCCGGGCCCGTGACCAACCTGGCGCTGGTGCCGCTGGGCCCGGCCGGCTGGAGGTTCGTGATCTCCGAGGGTCAGTTCCTTGACTACACGCCGCGCCCTGTGTCGGCGCCGCAGACCCTCTTCCGGCACGACGCCCTCCGGATCGCCGAGTGGTGCACCGCGTGGTGCAAGGCCGGGGCTCCCCACCATATGGCGGCGGCCCAAGGCCGATGGACGAGTCATCTCCTCGCCCTCGCCCGCATGCTTCAGATCGAGGCGGTGGTCGTCTGAGGCGGGCGGCGGATCCCAGACCGTCCGACCGACTCGTCGGCCCAGCCGCCATCTCCCGGGGGGTTGTCAGTGCGCACGGGTCTTGAGATAGCGCCACCGTTCTTCGAGATCGGCCCAAAGGCCTACTCGTATGGACCGGAGTTGTTGGAGCTTGCCAGGCGAGCCGACGCCCTGAGTCGTGCGTACGATGTGCGGATCATCATCACCCCCCAGTATGTCGACATCCCTGTCATCGCCGAGGCGGTCGACGAGATCTTGGTCTTCGCGCAGCACATGGATGCTCTTCCTCCGGGGCGCGGTGTCGGCTCGGTCCTGCCCGAAGCGGTCAGGGCGGCCGGGGCCAAGGGCGTGCTGCTGAACCACGTCGAGAGACGCCTCTCCCGGTCCGCACTGGCCCGCACTATGCGTCGCGCAGATGAAGTCGGACTCGCCACGATGGTCTGTGCGGATGATGTCGAGGATGCAGTCTCCATCGCTGGACTGTCGCCGGACGTCATCATCGTTGAGGCGCCCGATCTCATCGCCGGCGGAAGACGCGACGAGGACAGCCGCAAGGCGGTCTCGGCGGCGAACGCAGCGATCTGGCGCGTGGACCCGTCTATCCGCGTGCTTCACGGAGCGGGCATCAACAACGCCCAGGATGTCTACGATGTCACGGCCGCCGGGGCCCAGGGGACCGGCTCGAGCAGCGCGATCTTCACCGCCCCCGATCCAGCGGTGATGCTCGAGGAGATGATCAGCTCCGTGCGCGACGCATGGAACAACACCCACTGAAAGAGGGAGGACGGATGGCCGTTCATCACGCGACGTTCACCGTGCAGTCGGACCGGCGTCCGACGTTCCACGACGTGACGGATCAGGTGGAGGAGGCGCTTGCTCGATCCGGCATCAGGAACGGCATCCTGGTCGTGTCGTCGCAGCACACGACCTGCAGTGTGCTGATCCAAGAGGCTTCCGACGACGTCGACTACTGGGGCACCGAGCTGCTGATGCAAGACCTGCTGACGATCCTTGAGCGACTTGCGCCCACCTGCCGGACGCAAGGGCAGTACTACCATCCCGGACCGATGCACATCACTGCAGCAGAGGGCCGCCATGAGCTGCCGTCCTGGTCGCTGAACACCGACGCCCATTTGCGGTCCGTGATTCTCGGTCGATCGCAGACGGTGCCTGTTGTGAGCGGCGCCATGATGCTCGGCGACTTCGGGCGGGTCTATTTCGCGGACTTCGACCAGGTCCGCGCGCGAGAGCGGACGGTCAGAGTGCAGATCATCGGGGAGTGATCGCGCCGCCGGTACTGGTCGTCGCTCCACGCAGCGGCGAACCCCTTCGCCACGACAGGGAGAGTCACTCATGGCTGCAATGAGCTGCGAAGCGATCGAGAACTTCAAGACGCTGGGACGTGCGCTCAGGCTCTCCGCCGGAGCACTGGAGGCGATCGTCACGCTGGACGTGGGGCCTCGCGTCATGCACGTGTCCCTGCCTGGCAAGCCGAACATGTTCGCCGATGACTGCTCCTTGAAGGAGGACTTGCCCGACGGCACGGTGTTCGAGTACTTCGGCGGGCACAGAGTCTGGCACAGTCCCGAGGCCTTTCCGAGGAGCTATATCTCCGACAGCCATCCCCTGGACCGCCATGAGCTCTCCAGCGATGGCGTCATCATGGTTCAGGGAGAAGAACCATGGACCCATGTCGCGAAATCGGTCGAGCTGCGCTTCAAGCCAGAGTCGATCGGCGTAAGGAGCAGCCTCGCCAATAACGGCGCTTGGCCGATCGAGATGGCAGTGTGGTCGTTGTTTCTCGGATCGCTCAACGGACGACTGATACTCCCGGTGGCCCAGCGGAACACGGGGCTCCTACCGAACGCACATTACGTGAGTTGGTCGTATACGCATATGAACGACGCGCGGGTGCACTGGGGAGAGCGCTACATCGTGGTCGACCACGACGAGACGAACTCTGTGCCGCTCAAGCTGGGCTATCCCAACGAGTCCGGATGGATGGCCTATTTCAACAACGGTTGCTGCTTCGTGAAGACGTTCGAGCATGAACGGGGCGCGCGGTACCCCGACATGGGCTGCAGCTCGGAGGCCTACTCAGCTGGGTGGGGGATCGACATCGAATCGCTCTCACCGCTGCAGCTGGTGAAGCCTGGAAAGACGATCTCTCACGATGAAGAGTGGTTCGTGTTCGATTGTCCGAAGCGTCCGGCGATCGACGAAGACGAGATCGCCGATGTGCTGGCGCCGTTTGCGCGACGGGCTGGGTTGGAGTTGCCGGTGGTGTCCGGCGAACTCTGGGATCCTACCTCGGATCAGGAAGACGTCTAGCCCCCTCGCGGGGCCCAGCCTCCGGCAACGTTCGTATGGTTTACGAGGTCAGGGTGAGGGCACGTTAAGAGCAATCTTCGGGCGCTGGGTGTGGCGCCGTTCGGCGGCACGTTCGCGCTCGGAACAGGAACCAAGGGGGTGCCACGTGAGACGTCGACTACTGCTCATCATAATGGCGGTCGTAGTGACGGCCGTGATCGTGGCCTGCGGGAGCAGTTCGAGCTCCAGCTCCAGCACGAGCCCCGGCGCCAGCAAGGTGACGCTCACAATCTGGCACAACTACGGGACCGAGCAGAACGCCACCGCGCTCCAGAACCTGGCGACGGCGTTCGAGAAGCTTCACCCGAACGTCACGATCAAGATCGTGAGCCAGCCCGCGGACAACTACTTCGCGCTGCTGCAGGCAGCCGCGGTATCCAAGACGGGACCCGACCTCGCCGTTATGTGGACCGGGCTCTTCACCTTGCAGTACAAGAACTTCCTGGTCAACTTGCAGGGCAAGGTCCCGGCCGCAGACCTGGCGCGCATCAATCCCGACGCGCTCAAGTGGGTCAGCGACGGGTTCAATGCCGCCAACGGTCCGTACGTGATGCCGCTCGAAGAGCAGTTCTACATCGGGTTCTACAACAAGGCGATCTTCAAGAAGGCCGGCGTCACGTCGTTCCCGACCGATTGGAGCGAGCTTCTCGCTGCCTGCAAGAAGATCAAGGCGGCCGGCTACGTTCCCTTCACGTACGGCAATGGCGGGCAGCCCTTGACGGCAACGTTCTACCCGTACTACGACCTGAGCTACTTGATGATCGGCAACTACCCCGTCGACCAGTGGGTGAACCTCTACAGCGGGGCGACGCCCTGGACAGCGCCGGCCAACGTTGCTCAGCTCACTAAGTGGGCGCAACTCAAGAAGCTGGGGTACACGAATCCGGACGTCATCACCAAGACCAACAACCTCGGCGATTTCGAGACCGGCAAAGCAGCGATGATCATGGACGGGACGTGGGACACCAAGAAGTTCACCGACGCCCTTGGTTCGAACGTGGCAGCTTTTGTCCCTCCGTTCTCGAACACACCCATCAACGGCGTGGTCGACTTCGCGGGCGACGGGATCTCCGCCATGTCGTACTCGCCGCATCAGGCAGAAGCCATTCAGTTCCTGGACTTCATGACCACGACTCAAGCCGGTGACATCATCAATGGTGCCGGCCTGATCCCCGCCATTCAAGGCATGACGACGACCAATCCGGTCAACCAGCAGATGCTCGACTTCGTGACCAAGAACCACATGATCGTCTACCCGATGATCGACAACGTGATCCAGTCCGAGATTGTGAACGTGGGCAACAAGGAGCTGCCCTCAGTCCTGAACGGTTCCATCTCGCCCCAGGCGGCGCTCTCCGCCATGCAGAGCGCGCTGCAACAGCTGCCGCCGAGTCGTCGGACCAACACCTACCAGTAGTCCGCTGCTGAGCAGTTCAGATGAGCCGCAGTCCGGTGCGACGACCCTGATTGGGGCCGTCGCACCGGATCTTCATGCACCGCCATCGAGGCCGCAGGAAGGGGCATGACGGCGACTGTCACTGACCGGAGCGCGAGAGCACCTTCCCATCGGAGCCGCCGCCGGGCCGGCCCCCTGGCCAGGCGGCGTCGGCGTGCCGGAATCCTGCTGTCGATCCCGGCCATCGTCGTGGTCCTGTCGCTGCTGTTCATTCCGATCGGGCAGGCCGTCTACTACTCGATGACCACGTGGGACGGGATCACTTCGACGTGGATCGGGCCTCAGGCGTACGTCTCCGTGCTGCACGATCCCACCTTCTGGCGGGTACTCGAGAACAACGCCCTTCTCCTGCTGGCCGTGCCGTTCGCCCTCGGCATCCCGCTGATCCTCGCCACTTTGTTGAACGAGCACGTTCGCGGCTGGCGCGTCTTCCGCTCGGTCTACTTCCTGCCGACGGCGATCTCCTGGGTCGTGATCGGTGTGGTCGCTGTCCAGTTCTTCGCCTACAACGGGCTGCTGAATCATCTTCTTGCGTTGATCGGTCTGGGATCGCTCAGGACGGACATGCTGGCCGGTGAGCGGACCGCGTTGCTGGCTCTGGGCATCACGTTCATCTTCTCGATGATCGGCACGAACACGATCATCTTCCTGACCGGCATGGCGACGCTCGATCCTGCCCTGCTCGAGGCTGCCCGAGTCGACGGCCTGAACGGGCGTCAGGTCTTCCTTCACGTCACGCTGCCGCTCCTGAGACGATTCGTTCAGTTCGCGTTCGTGATAACGGTGATCAGCGCGTTCTCCGCCCTGTTCAGCCTGATCTTCGTGATGACCAATGGAGGGCCGGGATACGGCACGACCACGCTCGAGTTCTTCGTGTATCAATCGGCCTTTTCGCTCGGCCAATTCGGCACCGCCGCGCTCTACGGCATCATCCTGTTCGTCATCATGGCCGTCGTCGGGCTCGTCCAGCTCAGTGTGATCCGCCCGGAAGATGGGAGTAGCTGGTGACGATCCAGTCGACTGCTCGAAGGCCGGTCCTGACCGGCACCCGCGGTCGAAAGACAGCGAGACGCATCGCGTTGTTCGTCGTGATGGTCGTGGCCGCCATCGTCATGCTCTATCCCTTCTACTACATGCTCAACAACGCGTTTCGCACGGCCGCGCAGTTCGATCAGCAGATCGGCCACTCGGTCAGCAGCTGGGGGCGGCTCTTCCAAGACTTGCCGGTGGCTCGCGAGTTCCTCAACTCCACGCTGATCTGCGTCGTCGCGATCGTGATCATCCTTGCCGTCAGCACGACAGCGGGCTTTGCTTTCGCCAAGCTCAGATTCGGCGGCAGCGGGGTCATCTTCCTCATGGTCGTGGCGGCGATGATGGTTCCCTTGCAGTCGATCATCATCCCGGAGTACGTCAATCTCGCCAGGCTGGGCCTCGTCAACACCTACGCTGGTGCCATTCTCGTGTACGCGGCGCTTGGCACTCCCTTTGCCACCTTCCTGATGGCGACGCACTACCGGGGGATATCCGACGATCTCATCGAAGCTGCGATCATCGACGGCCTGGGGTATGGCCGCACCTTTCTCCGCATCGCTCTGCCACTGTCGATACCCGCCATGGCGACCGTCGCAGTGCTGCAGTTCATCCAGATCTGGGATGACCTGCTTGTGGGGTTGCTGTTTCTTCAGAACCCTCAGCAGCGGCCGATCACCGTCGGTCTTGCCGCACTGGCGGCGGGCAGGTCCACGAGCATCCCTGCCCTGTTGGGGGGTTCCTTCCTGAGCGCCGTACCCGCGATCGTCGTTTATCTGATATTCCAGAGATACCTCGTCAAGGGTCTGACACTGGGGATGGGCAAATGATGGTAGGAGGCGGAGTTGTCACGCATCGTCCTTGAGGGAGTCACGAAGCAATTCGCCGATGAGACGGTCGCCGTCAACTCGTTGAGCCTGGACATCGGCGACGGCGAGTTCATGGTGCTCGTCGGACCCTCTGGGTGCGGCAAGACGACCGTACTGCGGATGGTCGCCGGCCTCGAGGAAGTGACGGACGGCACGATCTCGATCGACGGCGAGATCGTGAACGATGTGGACCCGGGCCATCGGGACATCGCTATGGTCTTCCAGAGCTACGCCTTGTATCCGCATCTATCGGTCTACGACAACATGGCGTTCAGTCTCAAGTATCGGAAGACCCCAAAGGACGAGATACGGCGTCGAGTGGGCGACGCTGCGCGGATCCTGGAGCTTGAACCGTACCTCCAGCGCAAGCCCCGCCAGTTGTCGGGGGGGCAGCGACAGAGAGTAGCCATGGGCCGGGCCATCGTCCGACAACCCCGCGCCTTCCTCATGGATGAGCCTCTGTCCAACCTTGATGCCAAGCTGCGTGTGCAGATGCGAGCCGAGATCCTCAAGATCCAGCAGTCGCTCAACGTGACCACCATCTACGTGACTCACGATCAGACTGAGGCCATGACACTGGGGGAACGGGTCGCAGTCGTCTACCACGGCGATCTGCAACAGGTCGGGACTCCGCGCGAGCTCTATCGTCGACCCGCGAACCGATTCGTTGCGGCGTTCATAGGATCCCCGGCGATGAACCTCATCAAGGCCAGACTTGTCCAAAGCCCCGAAGGGTCGCGTCACGTGGTCGAGTTCGGATCTCATCGGCTGGCGCTGCCCGAACGTACCTTCGACGACAATCCACGACTCGCTCAGTATGTGGGCCGAGGGGTCGTGCTTGGAGTCCGTCCCGAGGATCTCGAGGATGCGTCGTTGGCGGCCCATCCCGACCCCCAGGCGATCATCGAGCTCACGGTCGACCTGCTGGAGGACCTCGGTTCGGAGGTGGACGTGCACTGTTCAGGTGATCTCATGCAGGATACGTCGGACGTCGTCGGGGAAGCCGCTGATGGCAGCGCAGACGAACTGGCGCAGAAGGGGAGAGCCGGGACTGTGGTCGCACGCATGAACCGTCACACCAAGCTCGGGGTGGGCGACACGGCGCGGATCCATGTTGACGTTGGTGAACTCCACTTCTTCGATGACGACACCGGCGAGACAATCGCTGACTAGCCCCCACCTCTCCGGCGATCGCTGCGTCCAGATCGGCCGCTGACGCTTGATCGCCCTACTGGGAGGGCTTGGGGCTGCCTTCGCGTGGGGGGCGGGCACATTCTGCTCGGCCCGCTCCAGCCGCATCATCGGCGCCGCGTCGGTCGTGGCCTGGGTGATGCTCTTCGGGCTGGTCGCGAACCTCGCCATGATCGCGGTCGGTCCGGCGCCGGGCCCTCTCGGCGCCACCGACATCGCATGGATGCTCGTGTCCGGCCTCGGCAATGCTGCGGGGTTGCTCCTGGAGTACTCGGCACTCCGGCGCGGCAAGGTCGGCATCGTGACGCCGGTGACCTCGACCGAGGGCGCCATCGCGGCGGTACTGGCCGTGGCAGCCGGCGAGGCTCTCGGTCTCGCTTCGGCGGTGCTTCTGGCGATCGTGACGCTGGGCATCGTGCTGGCGGGGGTGGCCCCTGAGGAGTCGACGCCGGACCGGCGCAAGTCGGGCGGGTTCTGGCTGGCAGCACTGGCGGCGCTGTCGTTCGGCGTCGGTATCTTCGCGACGGGGCATCTCAGTGCGTCGCTCCCGGTCGGCTGGGCGGTTCTGCCGCCGCGCCTCGTCGGCGTGGCGGCCGTGACGATCCCCCTGACGATGACCCGACGACTCAGGCTCGCTCGGTCGGCACTCCCCCTGGTGGTGTTCACCGGGATCGCCGAGGTGCTCGGTTTCGTCTGCTTCGCTGTCGGCGCGCGTGATTCGGTCCCCATCGCCGCCGTCCTTGGATCTCAGTTCGCCGTCGTCGCCAGCGTGGCCGCCTATGTGTTCCTTCGCGAGCGATTGACCCGGCTGCAGCTAGCCGGGGTTGTGTTGATCGTGGTCGGCGTTGCGGCCTTGACGGCCGTCACGGTCGGCTGAATACGCTCTAGACCGATTGGTGGCACATCAGCGAGCACCTGGGCATCGAGAGCATGCTGCGCCTGAGAGACATGACATTGGGTCCTGCGCATATACATCCTCGCCCGCCTTGCGGTGACGGCCGTTCTCGTCGTGGTGCTCGGCCGTCTGCTGGCGATACCCCCGTTCGCGCGCGGGCAGTAGGGTCTCCTGCCGCACCGGCTTGGCTGTCATCTCGGTCATGACCGCTCTTGCGTCGACCGCTCCTGTGCTGGGAGTGCTCTTCTCAGTCCTGCGTCGATCTTCGCTGCGGTCTCCTCCTGGATACCGGGGATGTGTTGGCGCAAGATGGGCGAGCGACACTCCGGGCGGCTCAGCCAACGGATTGTCCATCCACTGCGATCGCTGCCGACGCGCCGCTTGCGGCGGTTTCGTGACGCCGCCAACGCTTTGCCAACAGCATGGGCACTCCGTGTCGACGCTGCCGCGCGGCCGCTGAGCACGCCGTCGTCGACGGTGATCTCAGCTTCGGCACTTGACGACCGACCTGAGGAGTGGTGCGCAGGTTCTCCCGAGTCGTGGACCAGGGCAGCAGCTGCCCGGATCCGAGTACTCGTCCATGTCCAGCCCGGGACTACGCCTGACTGGCCCTCCGTCCGTAACGTCTGCGGCGTGAACTATGCTTTGCGTCAGATGAACTTGTTGGACGGACGCCCTGGTCGGACACGCGAGGACACCCTGTGCTGGGCCAGGGGCGTCTTCATGGTTGGCCGGCCCGTCAGTTAGACTCTGGTCGTGGGGGGTCGACGAACCGGTATGACTGTCTAGCACATGAGGGGCCAAGAGTGGAAGTCAGCCAGCTGAAGCCCGGCGCAATCGTGTCAGGGCCTGCGTTCTCAGAGCCGGTCGAGATCATCACGACGCTGGCCCTAGGCATCGCCGTGAAGCTTATCGGCAAGGGCCTCCGCACGAACCAAGTCCACGAGATCCTCCTGACACCAGAGCAGCTCACGAGTCTGACGGCCACCCCCGAGCACCCCGCCTACGACGGCGACCCACAGCGCTTTCGCCTCGGCATCGAAGCTCATCGCCTCGGCCTCGCCTACGAGTACGACCCGTTCTTCTCGCTGTCCATCGCGCGAGTCGACCCTTTGCCACACCAGCTCGAGGCCGTCTACGACTACTTCCTCAAGCTCCCGCGCATCCGTTTCCTTCTGGCGGACGATCCTGGTGCTGGCAAGACCATCATGGCCGGCCTGCTGCTCAAGGAGCTCAAGGCGCGCGGCCTCGCCACGCGCACCCTCATCGTCACGCCCGCGAACCTCACCTTCCAGTGGCAGCGAGAGATGAAGGAGAAGTTCCGCGAAAACTTCGAGGTCATCGGTGGGAGCGTGCTGCGCGCCAACTACGGCCAGAACCCGTGGCAGGAGCGCGACCAGGTGATCACGTCGCTGCCGTGGGTGTCGCGAATCGAAGATGCGCGCGAGAGCCTCCTACGCTCGCACTGGAACCTGATCATCGTCGACGAGGCGCACAAGATGAGCGCTTACGCCGAGGATAAGAAGACCTTGGCGTACAGGCTCGGCGAATCGCTCTCGCAGATGACCGAGCACTACCTGCTGATGACAGCCACTCCCCACAAGGGCGACCCCGAGAACTTCTGTCTCTTCCTCTCGCTGCTCGACCCCGACGTCTACGGCAACATCAAGAGCCTCCAGGAGGCGATGAAGCGCCACTCGGCACCGTTCTACCTGCGGCGCACCAAAGAGGCGCTCGTCACCTTCCCCGACCCGGAGACCGGCGAGGTTCACAAGCTGTTCACGAAGCGTGAGGTCCACACCGTGGCCTTCCGGCTCGATGGTGAGGAGCTGGAGTTCTATGACGAACTCACGGGCTACGTGGAAGACCAGTCGGCGCGAGCCTCGCAGGACGACTCGGCCCGAGGTCGTGCCATCGGCTTCACCATGGCGATGCTGCAGCGCCGCATGGCCTCGACCATCTACGCGGTGCGTCGCAGCCTCGAGCGCATGCGTGACCGCCGCGAGAGGATCCTCGCCGACCCAGAGGGCTACCGGCAAGAACAGATTGCCAAGAAGTTCCCGGACGACTTCGACGAGCTGACCGACGAGGATCAGCAGGAGATCATCGCCGAGCTCGAGGACGTGGTCGCCTCAATAGACCCGGCGATCCTCAGAAAAGAGATCGCCGAGCTCGGCCGTCTCGTCGACCACGCCAAGACCCTCGAGCAGCGCGAGATCGAGACCAAGCTCTTGAAGCTGAAGAATGTGCTTCAGGAGCAAGGCTTCTTCGCCGACCGCAGCAAGAAGCTCATCGTCTTCACCGAGCACAAGGACAGTCTGGACTATCTGGCCGGCGACGGCCGCGAGGGCAGGCCAAGCGGCAAGCTTCAATCCTGGGGGCTGTCCGTCGTGCAGATTCACGGCGGCATGAAGATCGGAGACCGCGACCGCGTAGGCTCGCGCATCTGGGCCGAGCGCGAGTTCCGCGAAAACGCCCAAGTACTGGTCGCGACCGAAGCCGCCGGTGAAGGTATCAACCTGCAGTTCTGCTCGCAGATGATCAACTACGACATCCCCTGGAACCCCGTGCGGCTGGAGCAGCGTGTCGGCCGCATCCACCGCTACGGGCAAGAGCACGACTGCCTCATCTTCAACTTCGTCGCGACCAACACGCGCGAGGGGCGTGTGCTCCAGAAGCTGCTCGACCGCCTGCGCGAGATCCGCAAGGAGCTCGGCACCGACCAGGTCTTCGACGTGGTCGGCGAGGTCTTCCCGGCTAGCCTCCTCGAGAAGTGGCTGCGGGAGATGTACGCGAGGCGTACGAACGAGCACGAGATCCAGAACCGCATCGTTGAGGCCATCGACCCGGAGCGCTTTCGCAAGATCACCGAGTCGGCCCTTGAGGGGCTCGCGAGGCGTGACCTCAACCTCTCGGCGATCGTCGGCAAGTCGATCGAGGCCAAGGAGCGCAGGCTTGTGCCGGAGGCCATCGAGCAGTTCTTCGTCGCGGCCGCTCCCCATGTCGGCATCCAGCCCAAGCCTACGAAGCCTGCGGCGCACACCTACCGTGTGGGCAAGCTCTCGTGGCGGCTGCAGCAGACAGGAAACCGCTTCGAGCAGCGCTTCGGCCGCCTGGCCAAGGAGTACGGCAAGGTCGCGTTCGACAAGGTGCATTTGAAGGATGATCCAACGCTCGAGTGGGTGACACCTGGTCATCCGCTGTTCGAGGCAGTGCGTGAGGACCTGCTCGAGCTCGTTTCTGAAGACCTCGTCCGCGGTGGAGTCTTCTACGATCTCCAGCGCACGCAGCCGGCCAGCTTGGACGTCTTTGCGGCGTCCATCAAGGACGGGCGCGGCCACACACTCCACCGTCGGCTTTTCGTGGTCGAGACCGATGTGACTGGCCAGATGCAGCTGCGTCAGCCGACAGTGTTCATGGAGATCACTCCGGCATCTGGTGATGGGCGCGACGCATCTTCGGATGAGCCGGTGGTGCGCGACCGCTCACTCGCTGAGCGTTACCTCTACGAGGAGGCGCTGCAGCCGTGGCTCGCGGAGGCGGCGGCCCAGCGCGAGCACGAGTCGCAAACCGTCAAGGAGCACGTCGAGCTCAGCCTGAACGAGCTCATCCATCGTCAGCAGCTCCAGCTGTCTGAGTTCCTCAGCCGACAGATCGAGGGTCAAACCGTCGCGGGCTTGGATGGCATCATCGCTCAGTCGAGTCAGCACCTTGATGAGCTCACCAACCGCCGTGATAGGCGGCTCACGGAGATCGAGATGGAGCGGCACTGCACCATCGCTGACATATCGCTGATTGGCCGCGCGCTGGTGTTGCCCCATCCCGAGCGGGACATGCCTCCTTTCAGGCCGATGGTTAGAGACGACGAGATCGAGCGCATCGCGGTTCGGGTCGCCACCGAGTTTGAGGAGGCCCGAGGGTGTCTCGTGGAAAGCGTGGAGAAAGACAACCGGGGATTCGACCTTATCTCGCGCAAGCCGCATCCCGAAGACCCGCACACGTACACTGACGTGCGGTTCATCGAGGTCAAAGGTCGTGCCGAAGTCGGCGATGTGTTCTTGAGTAGCAATGAGTACAGAACAGCAGAACGGCTGGCCGGTGACTACTGGCTGTACGCGGTCTTCAGCTGCAGCTCGAAGCCACAACTCAACACCATCTGCGATCCGGCACGTCTCCAGTGGAAACCTGTGACGAAGGTTGAGCACTACTCGATCGCTGCGACAGTCATCTCGGAGAGCGCCTGTGGCTGAATCTACGGCCCGAACGTCGACGGACTCGGTACGCTACTCGAGGAACCTCCCGTGATGACGACGTATCCCAAACGCCTCATCGAGGTCGATTTGCCAATCGCACGCATCTCGGCTCATTCGCGCCGAGAGAAATCAATCCGGCACGGCCACATCTCGACCCTTCACATCTGGTGGGCGCGTCGCCCCCTTGCAGCCTGTCGCGCGGTCATCTGCGCCGCATTGTGGCCCGATCCAGTCAGTCTGGCTGAATGGGACGCTCGAGGTGAGGAGGTGCGTGTGGGCTCGTTGAGCATTCGCCCACAACGCTTCCTTGCGGAGGCGCGCGAGCAGATGGGCCAGCGAGTTCATACGCATTTCGGCAAGGCGAGCGCCGATTCCCTACCGCGTCTGTTCGCGGCTCAGAAGGACCCGTCTCGGCTCGACGACCCCCTCGAGCTGCGCGGCATGCTCCTCGACTTCATTGCTGATTTCGCCGACTGGGATAACTCGACCGACCCTGATTACCTGGCTGCTGCGCAGCAGCTAACCGAGGCGGCTCATGAGGCTTTGGGCGGCGAGCGTGGCACCAGGCCCCTAGTAGTTGATCCTTTCTCCGGTGGCGGCTCCATCCCCCTGGAGGCTCTGCGTGTGGGTGCCGATGCTTTCGCCTCGGACCTCAACCCCGTTGCTGTGCTGCTCAACAAGGCCATTCTGGAGTATGTCCCTAGGTACGGGGCACGACTCGCCGAAGAGGTTCGCGCGTGGGGCGAATGGATGACAGAGAAGGCGAAGTCGCGTCTTGAGCAGTACTACCCGGCGGGCCCCGAAGGCGAGCGGCCCATGGCACACATCTGGGCAAGAACGATTCGTTGCGAGGGGCCGAACTGCGGTGCCCGCGTTCCACTGATCCGCTCCTGTGACCTTGACCGAGGCACCGGAACAGGCTTTCGCGTGGGAGCCTCAGCTGACGGTGTGAAGATAGAGATACTCTCACCGGGGCGTGGGGTGCCCACAATAGGTGCTGGCAGTGCGACGTGTCCCGTGTGCGGACATGTGAATTCCGCGAGAATAGTCCGTGCCCAACTCGCAGCCAAGCGGGGAGGCTCAGCCGACGCCCAGCACATTTGCTCAGTCTTGAATACTGCTGCGGGGCGCAAGTACGACGCGGCCGACTCGCTCGACGAGCAAGTCGTGCTCGAACTGAGTGAGCGCCTTGCAGGGAAGGCCAAGGGCGATCTGGCCGGGTGCGAGGCGTTCATGCCTGAAGCGAGCATCTCGTCCAGGCGGCCCGCTGCTAACACTCGAGGGGTTTCGGCGGTCACGGCCATAGGCATCGCGAACTTCAGAGATCTGTTCTCCCCGCGGCAACTCGTGTGCATGGCCACGCTCGTTGAGCTGCTTTCGCACGTCCATTCAGAAGTCCTCACCTCATCCAATGGGGACGCAGACCTAGCGACTGCGGTCACCACGCTCTTGGCGATGGCCGTGGACCGAACCGCTGACTACAACAGTAGCCTGTGCACATGGGTGTCTGCCGGAGGCTTCATCGGGCATGCATTCACGAAACAGGCCCTCTCCAACGTGTGGGACTTCGCCGAGGTCTATCCTTTCTCGGGTGCTTCGGGGAGCTTCCAAGGCGCCATAAAGTGGGTCGCCAAAGTGGTCGAGGCGAACGCCTTGGCGTTTCCGGGGTCCGCCACGACCTCTATGGCTGATGCCAGAAGAATCCCCCTGCCACATGATGCGGCGAGCGCATTCGTGACCGACCCTCCTTACTACGCGGAGATTCCGTATGCGGACATCAGTGACTTCTTCTACGTGTGGCTTCGAATGGGGCTGGGGGCGCTCTACCCAGACCTCTTTCAGCCCACCCAGGTTGATCGCAGGGATGAACTGATCGTCACGAGCTCGTGTGAGAACGTGAAGAAGGACGCCGACTACTTCGAAGCGGGTTTCGCTGACTTCGCCGAGTCGGCTCGTATGGTCACTCAACCAGGCGGAATAGGCGTCATCGTGTTTGCCAATGCGAAGACCTCCGCGTGGGAGGCCATGCTTGAAGCAGTCAACAGGGGCGGTCTGAGAATCGTGTCCTCGTGGCCGATAGACACGGAGAGACCGAGTCGGACTCGCGCCAGAAATGCCGCCTCCCTCCAGTCCTCGATTCACCTCGTTTGTCGGCCCCGTGAGAATCCCGATGGAACCCTCCTCGAGGACGTCGGAGAGTGGAGGGACGTTCTCGGAGAGCTTCCCGGCCGTATCCATGACTGGATGCCCTCTCTGGCGTCCAAGGGGGTCGTGGGTGCGGACGCGATCTTCTCCTGCTTGGGTCCAGCTCTCGAGATCTTCAGCCGCTTCAGCCGAGTTGACAAGTCATCTGGCGAAACAGTGTCTTTGGGTGAGTATCTGGAGCATGTCTGGGCGGTGGTCTCCAAAGAAGCTCTCTCCCTCGTCTTCGACGACCCCGACACAGCTGGTCTGGAACCCGACGCCCGACTGACCGCGATGTGGCTCTGGACGCTGGGGGCGAGCACCGCCTCGGTGACCGCAGCTGGCTCTGACGACGCGAAGCCCGAAGATGGGGTCAGAGAGCAGCCGATCAAGCCATCGGGCAAGACCAGCGGCTATACCCTTGACTTCGATGCTGCCCGCAAGATCGCGCAGGGTTTGGGCATCCATCTCGACAAGGCATCGTCGATTGTGGAGATCAAGGGCGACAAGGCCCGCCTGCTGCCGGTCCCTGAGCGCACGCGCCACCTGTTCGGCAAGGACGCTGTGACTGGAGACTCCGCCAAGGAGTTCAAGAACGTGGCTCAAATGGACCTCTTTGCTGAGCTTCAGGAAGTCGACGCAGGTGTCCCAGGCTCAGCCCCGGAGCTTGCCGCCCCAGAGGCTGGCAGGACCGTCCTGGACCGCGTTCATCAGGCGATGATCCTTTTTGGCTCCGGTCAAGGCGAGGCGCTCAAGCGCTTCCTGGTCGAGGATGGAATCGCCAAGCAGGCCGACGTCTGGACGCTCGCCCAAGCTCTCTCTGCCCTATATCCGACCGGCTCGGACGAAAAACGATGGGTCGACGGGGTCCTGGCGCGAAAGAAAGGACTGGGCCTTTGATGGCCGCCTTGCCGGCAGATAACGGACCTGTCCTGGCCGCCGCATGGCGCGAGTCGTTCGACTACTTCAAGTTCCGGCGGCTCGATCATGGAGTGGGCCGCTTCACAAAGCTAGGCTAGTCGTTGATGACCGGGTGGTCTGCAAGCGGAGGGGGCAGTTCATGGCGAAGCTCAAGCCTTGGTATAGCGTAGTCACGCCGCGCGAGGACCTGCGCGAGAACCATGCGCTTGATGCCTCGGAGTTCGCCGTGCACCTCGACCACGTGCGTGACCATCGCGCTCACGCCGACTACGTCAAGCCCGACCGGTTCTTCGACCGGACCTACCTCACGAAGAGTCTTCTCGATCTGTCTTCCCAGGTGGTCCGGCGGCTGTCGGGGGAGAAGCTCGAGACCTCCGCAGTCTTCAACATGGCCACGCAGTTCGGTGGCGGCAAGACGCATGCGTTGACTGCCCTCTACCACCTGGCCGACGGCGGGGATAAGGCCAAGAACTGGCGAGACGTCAGCCGCATTCTGAGCCAGGCGGGCGTCAGTGACGTACCGCATGCAGCCGTGGCGGTGTTTGTGGGTACTGAGTTCGACGTGATCGAAGGACGAAGCGGCGATGATGAGCCTATTCGCCTAACGCCTTGGGGCGAGATCGCCTGGCAGCTCGGTGGCGCTGAGGCTTTCGCGGCCGTGGCAAAGCACGACGAGCAGCGGACCGCGCCAGGTGGCGATGTCATCCGCAAGATGCTTCCTGACGGGCCGGCGCTCATCCTCATCGACGAGCTGCTCAACTATGTCAGTCGTGGGCGCAAGTCGGGCGCATCCCAGCAGATGTACAACTTCCTCAACAACCTCTGCGAGGAGGCGCGGGCTCGTGACTCGCTCGTCGTCTGCGTGTCCATTCCCGCGTCGGAGCTTGAGATGACGGCGGATGACCAGGCCGACTACGAGCGCTACAAGAAGATGCTCAACCGCCTCGGCAAGGCGATCGCCATGGCCAGCGACCAGGAATCGGCGGAGATCATCCGTCGACGATTGTTCGAGTGGGGCGGTCTTTCGACGGAGGCGCGAGCGACGATCGCCGCTTACTCGGAATGGGCGCGGGAGCACGCGCCGGAGATCGCCGGTCTGGGCGGCGACAGCCCGAGCGACCTCTTCGCGGCGAGCTATCCATTCCACCCGGCGGTGCTGTCTGCCTTCCAGCGCAAGTGGCAGAGTCTCCCGGGCTTCCAGCGCACCCGCGGGGTGCTCCGACTTCTTGCGCTCTGGGTGTCCTATGCCTATTCGGCTGACCACCAGAAGGCCGTCTCATCACCGCTGATCGAGCTCGGCTCCGCGCCGCTGCAAGACCCTGTCTTCCGTGCCGCAGTCCTCCAGGAGTTGGGCCAGGACAGGCTGACGGTGCCCGTGGAGACCGACATCGCCGGCAAGGCCGATGCTCACGCCGTTGTGCTCGACGCGGGGGCCACGGACTCGATCAAGAAGGCTCGACTGCATCAGAAGGTCGCCACTACCATCTTCTTCGAGTCGACCGGCGGGATGAGCCCCGACAAGTCCGAGGCGGCGATCTCAGAGATCAAAGCCGCAATCGGCGGGCCGGATGTGAACTTGGCAGAGCTGGACACGGTGCTCGAGGGCCTCGTCCAGTCCTGCTTCTACCTGCGAGCAGACAAGCACCGCTATCGCTACAGCCTGCGCCCCAATCTCAATCAGGTCCTGGTCTCGCGGCGCGGGGCAGTGAGCGACAAGGACGTCGATGAGAGGGTGCGCAAGACGACCGCTGACGTGTTCCAGAAGATCTCGCTTGAGGGTCCCAAGACGGTCGATCGCAGGTTCTTCCCGGTGCAGACGAACGATGTGCCCGACAAGCCGCAGCTTGCCATCGTCGTGGTCGATGCGGACAGCACCGCGGACAATCCGAAGACCAAGCCGTTGATCGAGGACATCTTGCGCAATTGCGGGTCATCGGCGCGCGTGTTCAAGTCGGCGCTTTTCTTCGCCGCGTCAGATGGTGCTGAGTCCGCAAGAGATGCTGTCCGTGAGGCGCTCGCCTGGGAGGACATCGCCGAGGACGAGGACACCCTCTCGCAGCTCGAAGAGCACGACGTGAGTAGCCTGAAAGTCAGCGGGCAGCGCGCAAGGCAGAACGCGACGGAGGCCGTCTGGCGCATGTACCGGCACGTCTACCTGCTCGGCAGAGATGGCGGCCTCCAGCACCTCGATCTCGGCCAAATCACGTCGAGCATGGCGTCGTCGCTCACCGAGTTGGTCGTAAACCACCTGGTGCAGGTAGATGAGGTCACCCCCAACGTCAGTGCGAAACGTCTTGTGCAGAGCTGGCAAGGCGTCACGCCAGAGTGGTCGACCAAGGCAGCCCGCGACGCGTTCTACTCGTCGCCGAAGCTGCCGCGACCGCTCGACCCCGAGTTCATCAAGTGGACCATCGCGAGCGGCGTGAGTAGCGGCGAGCTCGGCTACGCCCGCAAGGAGGGCGACCACTTCGTCCTCGACAGGTTCGGCGAGGCCGGCGAGGCCATGTCGGAGTTCGAAGTCGAGGTGGCCGACGACGTCTTCATCTTCCGCAAGGAGGACGCGCAGAAGCTCCTGGAGCCCCCGCGCGCTGAGACCCTTCGCATCTCGCCAAGCAGTGTTCAGTTGGCTCCCGGAGCCGAAGCAATCTTCACGATCGAGTGCTTCGATCAATACGGAAAGTCGTTCCAAGTCGAGAACGTCGAGTGGAGCTCTCCGGAGGGCGTCATAGATGGCGCTGGGCGCCTTGAGGTCGACGACTTCGAGGGCGTGTTCGTCGTAAAGGCCCGGCACGGCGATCTCGAAGCCCAAGTGGAGATCTCCGTCACCACTGCGCCGCCGCCACCGCCGCCGCCACCGGCTGGCGACCGTTTCGTCCACTGGGAAGGTGACATGCCACCCCAGAAGTGGAGCCAGTTCTACATGAAGGTGCTGGCGGGATTCGCGACAGACGAGGACTTGAAGCTGCACGTCACGTTCTGGGCGCCCGCGACGGCCGAACAGGCCGAGGCGAAGCTGAACGAGATTAGAGCCGCGTTGCGAGACTTGGGGCTCGATGATGACGCCACTCTGGCGGAGTGAAGCCCTGGATTCTGACGACGATGTCGAGATCCTGAACTACGGCCGCCCCGCCCCCGCATCTCGTTGGGCCTATCGGCGCAGCGAGTGTGAGTCGGCGGGATCGGCAAGCGCGCGCCGACGTCTGAGCGGACGGCCTCCGTTCGACTCGAGGTGGGTGCGGATGGCCCTGGCGTAGGCCTGAGCGTCGTCGTCGCCATTGACGTGAAGCTGCAAGAGCATGAGCAGGCGGTTCAGGCGCTCGCGGTTCTTGAGGGCGTAGCGACGCGGGTAGAGCGCCGCGGCGATCGGACGGGTGATCTGCTCGAGCGCAGCGGTGGTGCGCGGCATGTCGGGTGCCCGGTGGGGCGTCAGTGCCCGACGTGCGAACTGAGCCTCGATCGTCGCGGCGTTGACGGCGATCCAGCGCTCGAGGCTCTCGTTCTCGGCAGCCCGAGCCGCCCGCACGAACTGCTGCCACGACGGAGGGCCGACGAGCGCTCTCTCGGCGCGTTCTCGCAGCTCGTTCAGTTCCTCGCTGGGATCGTGCCTCGCCTCCTTGGCCAGCAGGCGGTCGAGCGCGTGCTGGAGGTGCCATTCGCATTGGTGCAGCTCGGCCTGCGGCCAGCGCGCCTCGATCGCCTGCAGCATGCCCCCGTGGGCGTCGCAGACGATCCGCTGGGGATAGCCCGGCAGCGAGCCGAGGAAGGCGCTCCAGTTGGCGGGACGGGCACTTGCGAACGCCTGAGCGAGCCAGAGCCTCGGCTTGCCGGCGCAATAGCCGACGCCGCAGAAGACGTCGAAGGCGACCTTGCCGGCGGGGATCCGCCTCCCGCTGGCGTCCAGGGCCCTGACCCGGAAGGGCAGATGGTCGAGCAACAGCGAGCCCTCTGCCGGCCAGGCAGCCGGACGGTAGGCCTCAATGACGACCGGCGCGAAGACCTCCACCCAATCGGCGAGAAGCTGGCCGTGATCGGACTCGCGCAGCTCGCCGGTCTCGACGTCGATGCGAAAGCGCCGGGCCCGATCACGGGTCACACGAGAGGCGCACATGTAGCTGCTGCCGGCACCCACCGCTTGCAGCGCCTCGGCGATTCCCCTGGCCACGAACTGGTAGTGGCGAGGCGCCTTCGGGCCCTCGCGTCGCTCAAGCCGTCGCTCGCAATGCTCGCAGGAGCCATGCCACGACTCCTCCCGTGGCAGGAGCTCCGTGAACACGTGTGGCTTTCCGCCCCGGCGGGGCGAGCACTTGTAGCGCTGTCGCCGGTGACCGGGCTTTCCGTAGGTCCCGTCCAGCTTGATCCGAGAGCCAGCGTGCTCAGGCCTCGGGCACTTCACCTTCGCTGCACTCATCCTCGGCATCGGCCAAGGGTCGCACCCCGACCGGACGGATCAGCCCAACGAGATGCGGGGGGCGGCCACGGCTG
>Ga0209540_10000886_pt1 | contig 24361 bp, 23 predicted proteins | sample BarGraIncu01121A_FD_184501 | JGI IMG/M metagenome (GOLD analysis project Ga0209540, IMG submission 184501) | Arctic peat soil microbial communities from Barrow, Alaska - Barrow Graham LP Incubations 011-21A (SPAdes) (version 2) | ecosystem: Environmental > Terrestrial > Soil > Wetlands > Peat... | reverse complement strand
CACGGATTACAATCTCTGAATCAGTAGCAAAGGAATTAATGGAAGATTATCATTCTCAGTTTCTTCAGAAGATAGAACTGCCGGTTGAAGAGGAATCAAATATATGTTATTCATTTAATCTAATCTCATCTGAATAAGCATTGATACATTTTTGGCAAATTGATTCTTGATATTTCATTGCATTGATCCCGATATTATCGTCAATAATTTAAAATAAAATCAGAGAACTATGCAAATTACTGTGACCAGAAAGGATAGTAAATTTCTCCCTGACCCCAGCAGGGTAATCGCCCGTTTTTTTAATATTTCCGACGAAAGAAGTAAGCATGTTATCAGAAATGTGCTGGCTATGTCTGAAAGTGAGGTATATGCAACATTAAGTAAGGTGTTAAGAAGTTATTCCAGACGCCATAGAAACATTTCAATGATATTTGAAACACATTTTAATAAACTGAATAACTTGTTTGATGAGTTGGGAATAAAACCAGGTAATGTTAATCAATCACACAAGCTTCTTATAGGTTCATATTTCACAGCGGAATATTCCATTGAATCGGCAGCTTTTTTTAATCCGTCCATCGTTGAAGATCCTGATCAGTCGGAATTAGGACCGGATGAGAAAAGAGTGATTATAAGTTTCAGGGCAACTGGCGAAGGGCATATTTCGTCCATTGTTTTTCGTTCAGGTATTATTAATAAGGACAATGATCTTATTATTGAACCTGTCGGCAAAATGCTGGCAGAAGCAGAGCGAATCAAAAGGCATATTTACAATAAAGAATCATTTATTAAGAAGCTGAATGAAATGCGTGATTTCGACAATAATGTTTCCCCGGTCTTTGTATTGGGAAAATTGGCCAACAGTTTTACTTATGGCGATTTGAAGAGGGCTGTGGAAGAAACAAGAAAAACGCTTCAATTAACGGCCAATAAAGAATTAATAGTTAATCAAATGATGTGGCTGGCGAAATCTCACTACGAACTTGACTTTTCACTTGATTCGGCAATTTCTGAGAGAGTTATTTTTCCAATATCTGAAACTGAAAGAAATGGCATTGAAGATGCACGTTTTGTTAAATTCACAGAGGATAACGGGGAAGTGACTTACTATGCTACTTTTACTGCTTACGATGGCATATCCATATTACCAAAGTTACTTACAACCAAAAATTTCTATCATTTCAAAGGGTTACCCATTCATGGCGAACTGGCACAGAATAAAGGAATGGCATTGTTTCCAAGAAAGATCAATGGTAAATATGCCATGCTGTGCAGGATAGATGGGATGAATAATTATCTGGCTTATTCAGATAATATCAATATCTGGCGCGAAGCTAAGCTCATTCAGAAACCAAAATATTCCTGGGATCTGGTACAGATTGGTAATGGCGGCTCACCTATCGAGACTGAAGAAGGTTGGTTGGTAATTACACACGGAGTAGGACCTATGAGGGAATACGTATTAGGGGCATCATTATATGAACTTGATGATCCTGAAAAAGAAATTGGCAGGTTAAAGTCACCATTAATAGCTCCCAATAATGAAGAAAGGGAAGGTTATGTGCCTAATGTTGTTTACTCCTGTGGTTCTATTGTTAACAATAGAAATCTTATTGTTCCTTATGCCATGTCTGACTATGCATCTACTTACGCTACTATTGATTTAAATGAACTCCTGAATGAACTTAAAAACTCAAAATAGCTTCCATAACCGGACACTCATCGGACCATTTTTACTTGTTCTCCTGTTTTTGGGAAGTACTGAATTTACTGAACGGATCAGCAGCTCTAAGTATACAGATTATGCTGACTATAAAAAAATGTGCCAAAGTTTTTCCCGGGAATCTTCAGATCCAATAAACAATGAAAGACTTTTAAAAAGAGTCATTACATTTCGTCTAATCCGGATTCCTGAGAGTTAATTAGTTGATCATTTTATAAGAGCTAAAGAAAATAGATGCTAAATTCACAGAGTTGGGGTTAAGAAATATAACAAACCATAAACCATGCTGATCTTCCAGGCTACCTCAGAAAAATTCATTGATGTCAGGCAAAATTTACTTTTGTCAACTTGCTTTCAAGAATTTTTGAAATCTTATCTCCAATCTCTCCCTATCAGGATAATTCTTCTTTAACGAAGGAAGAATAAGGTTATTATCATTTAATGATTGAATTCCATATTTTAACATAGGACCATCAATTTCTTCAAGTAAATCGAGTCTTACTTTTATTTTATAATCAGGACTGATTCCAATTAGGTTATTATCAAAAGCAGCATGATGAATCTTACATAAGGCTAACCCATTTGTTATTATTGGGTCGCCAACATCTTCTTTATCTGCGATTATATGTGCGGCATCAAGAAGTTCTGTGTGTCTAAGATTACACAATGCACAATGATTCTGGTAGGCTAACAAAACTCTTTCTCTGAAGGATCGCTGGTGAACTCGGGTTTGAATTGTTGATGTTAAATATGATCGTCTGTAATAAGTTGCATCTTCGTTGACTTGTTCAGATTTTTTATTAACTGTCATTTGATCATCAACAGCGACTGTAAAAACCAGTTCATACATGTTGTCATTAATTATATAAACCGGCCACGTTGCCAGATACTTCCCTTTAATTATTGCATGAAAATAAACCAATGGCTTTTTTAATCTAATAAGATTCCTTAATCCATTATTATCTCCATGATTTGGATCAACTCCTCTATATTTATATTTAAGGAAACCCTCTTCAGTATAGAAATCAGAATATGGCCCATTTGAAGTTGTAGTAATTGATAAAGGGAAATCCATTAATCTGGGTTTCCAGATACCTTTTGCACCCAAAAGGCTTATTTTCTCTCCATTGAATATGAAGCCTTTTTCTAGAAGAGTCCTAGGTAAAACATCTCCATAAATAATGGTTTGCTTTTCTAACCATTCAAATGCAGCCAATCTGATTTGATCATCATACATTTCCCTATTTATCTTTTGAATTTAACATAACCATAATATCTCTGAAACTCCTAAGTCCAGCTTCTAAATTCTCAATGATCTCAGTAGCTAACACATCTGGATCAGGAAGGTTATCAAGATCTGCTAGCGACTTATTTTTAATCCATGTAATATCTAGACTAGTTTTGTCTCTACTTGTGATTTCATCATAGGTGAATTTTCTCCACTGACCTTCCGGATTAGTTTCTGCATCATATGTCTCCTGCCGAAGCTGTCGATTAATCGGATTATAACATTTGATGAAGTCTTTAAGGTCATCCATCTTAAGAGGATTTTTCTTAAGGGTATGATGTACATTTGTCCGGTAATCATAAATCCATACCTCTCTGGTCCAAGGTTCTTTGGAAGCTGGTTTGGCATCAAAAAATATGACATTCGCTTTCACTCCTTGCGCATAAAATATTCCGGTTGGTAATCTCAAAATAGTATGCAGTTCCGTGGTTTCGAGTATTTTTTTCCTAACTGTTTCACCAGCGCCTCCCTCAAATAATACATTATCAGGGACAACGACAGCTGCCTTACCTGTGGTTTTCAGCATAGTGCGTATATGCTGAACAAAGTTTAATTGCTTGTTGCTTGTTGTCGCCCAGAAATCCTGACGATTATAAGTCAGGTCTTCCTTCTCCTGTTCCCCTTCCTCATTTGTAAATGTCATGCTGCTTTTTTTCCCAAAAGGAGGATTGGTAAGGACATAATCAAATCTCATCCCATTATCAGCAACCAGTGAATCATTGGGGGATATTACATTTTCACTTTCGATATCCCCAATGTTATGGAGAAAAAGGTTCATCAGGCACAATCTCCTTGTGTTGGCAACTATCTCATTACCAAAAAAGGTCTTATATTTAAGGGATTGCTTTTGTTCAATATTAAGTGAATGATTAGCAATCAGATTATCATATGATGCCAGGAAAAAACCACCGGTCCCGCAGGCAGGATCAGCAATTGTTTTTTCAGGTTGAAGATTTAAACATTCTACCATTACTTTTATAAGTGCCCTGGGAGTAAAATACTGCCCTGCCCCGCTTTTGGTATCTTCAGCATTCTTCTCAAGAAGTCCTTCATAAATCTGCCCCTTTATATCTGTGCCCATCGTACTCCACCGCTCTTTGTCTATCAGATCGATCAGTTTGAAAAGCTTTGCAGGATCCTGAATTTTATTTTGGCTCTTGGTAAAAACCTGACCGAGAATTCCTTTTTGCTGCGATAATTCCCTAAGCAATATTGAATAATGAAGCTCAAGTGCAGAACCCGTTTTAGAGGTCAGACTATCCCAGTTATACTCCTTTGGAATAGGAAGTTTACGGTTATAAGGCGGCTTGCTGAATTCATCAGCAAGCTTGAGAAAGAGTAAATAAGTAAGTTGTTCCAGATAATCTCCATAGCTAACTCCATCATCACGAAGAGTGTTGCAGAAGTTCCAGACTTTGCTGATTATTGTGGATGTGTTCATTTTAACTTATTATTTCTTCCAGATACTTATAGAAATGCGCGTAAGGTTTTCACCTCTTTTTATTACATTACTAAACTTAAAATCGTTCTGGTATGAAAGTTCTTTAGTAATTAGAAAACTTGATTTTCGATAGCTGTTTTTCTTTTTAGCAAAGGGATTGTTATAAGCCTGAATGTTTAATGATTCTCCAAGTAAGGTCATATTCCCAATAAGATTTACCATCTTTTTGTGCTTTATCAGACTATTTTCTCCAAGATAAGTTTCCCAATCACCATATTCTTCCTTTGATCGTCTAGTATTGATAGTTTGAGGTATAATATGTTCAAGATCAACCTCGCTACCAGAAGAAACAAGTAATTCATCTGTATTTCCTCTTTTAAAATACTCAATTGATTCCAATACATATTTTGCCCTGTCAATCAGAAATCCTTTAAACTCATGTTTTGGAAAACTTTCCATGAATTCGAGATCATTTGGTATCAAATCGCTTTCATTTATATATGCTCTTATCTTTTCAAGGATGCTCTCCTCACCGATATATTTGACCATCTTGGCAAACATATCATCATTCTCACTAGTATGTCTCTCACATATATGTCTTCTTAGCATAAGACTCTCCAAATATTTTAATATTTCTATTTTTTCATGAATTGATATCGTTTCATTTTTCATGAAATGCATTAAAAATATATATGATGGTTTCGAAAGTATTCGATTCAAATTATTAATTTCCCTATTGATTTTAATATTGTCAAAACTAGCATGAGAAATATTCTTATAAATTTCAGAAAGTTCTTTTATTTTTTGGAGAAAACTTATAATGTCAATTTTTAATCTCTCTGGTTCATTTTCAACATTCACTATTCCATTCTCAAAGTTTAACTCCTCTTCTTCATTTTCATTTTCATCGTAAAGTTGATAGTATTCATATTCACCAAGAAGTTCAGCTTGTTTAATGTTCTTTAAATAATACTTTTTGAACTCTGATACTAGAACCGTGAAAGTGACTTTTCTTTGGAGTTCGGAACAAATGAATTGTCTTAGAAAATCATCCGTATCAATTTTATCTAGGTTTCTTATTATACATGACCATAGTTCTTTCACTTTACTTAATGTTGTTTCAGAATTTATCTTAGCAGCATGCCCAAGTAAAAAATTCTTAATAATATCAGTCGGAGTTAGTTTTAATCCCCTGTTATTAATAGTTTCAAATAATTTGTATGCATCCTGTGCCAACCCAACATCCAGGCGTATTATTACCGCGATATTTGTCAGTTTAAAAAAGAATTTATTTATGTCATCGACTTCAATCCCAGACAGCCTCTTATAAAATAGATTATATGCATTTAAAATGTTGTCATTTGTTATTTCTGTAAGTTCATTGCGGAGTAGTAGATTTTCAATGTCTTTATTATCAAGATCCCCTAATATTATTTTGGGCCTTCGTACTTCATCTAGTCCCATACATGAAAGCATTTTATAAACTTCATCCGCTTTTACATGTTTCTCTTTAGATCGGTAAACATTTTCAAATGCTTTAAGAAGAATAATCAATGTCGTCAACCTTTGTTGTCCATCTACAATCTCTGGTTGATTTAATCCTCCAGTATGAATGGAAGTATGAAGAATAATCATGCCGAAAAGATGTCCATCATTTTCAGTTAGCATGTCAATGTCTTCATAAAGCGCCCTATTCTGAGGGATTTTCCATGCATATCGTCTTTGATATGATGGCACTACAAATTGCTCATTCGGGGTTGCAAAGAGTTGAGCAATAGTCAATTTATTAGGTGTAATATTCATTTTAATATCATATTATTTTTGTATAGTCATGATGCTGTTCTTTATGGTATTAAGTATAAACCATTTTCCCTTCAAACGCCTGTTTAAGAATCGATTGCCGAACCGATTCTGATTGCTGCAGACAATTAGTTATTGTCTCCTCCAGCTTATCGCAGACTGAAAGACGGATTTCGATCTCTTGAACAATTTGTTCCTGTATATTTCGGGGTGGAAGAGGAATTTTTGAATTCTTAACATCTTCGAGATTCAATGTTTTTCTAGCTACTTCATGCGATTTTTCATTATGCTCTTTAATTTTTAGTGGCGAACGTAACATCAATTCAACGAATTTAGATGAAATATCCTTTGAAATTGGAATAACCCCTACTGCCCGAGCGATATTTGCTCCTTTAAGCGAATCAGGTACTACTGCTGTTCTTCCTATTGCCCCAACTAATGAAATTACAACCTCACCTCCCTCCAGAAATGTTCGTTTATATTTATTTGCAATTAAAGGAGAGATTTTTTTGAGATTAATTTGATCAATCTGACCAGTATCATTAATATCACCAACTCTCAATAATCTTATACCATCTTCCTCATGATCGCCTGGTACCAATACTCCATATGAACATTTTCGTTTTGACTCACAAATATCATCTAGTTCGACCCATCTCCATCCTTCCGGTAGTTGCCCTATTTTGAATTCTTTATTAGTAAATCTCCCCTCAAAAGCCCACTTAAGCACTGATTGTCTATAGGTTTTCAGCTGCAATCGAATTGTTTCGAGTTGCTGGTTACCTTTATCCAATTCGCTGAATAACTCTTCAATCTTTGCGACTATCTTATACTGCTCTAAAATAGGTGGAATAGGAACGTTTTCTTTTTCAAGAAATTGAAAGTGCCTTGCGTAACCTTTATCAGGTATCTTAATAATTTGGAGACAATAGAAAAGGAATTTTGGATCTAATTCGGATAATGGTTTTAAAACTTTAATACCATCAGCACCTGCTATAAATTTAAAATTGATGTATTTTTTTACTTTTGTATGATCACCAAAAACAACATACGGAGGTTCTTCCGGTACGATAAATTTTGAATTATTACTATAACCGCCAATCAATTCACTTCCTTGATCTACAATAGGAAAACTTCCTTGAGGTAAATAATCTTTCAGTTTAATTTTTATATTATTTAAAGATATTTTTCTGCAAACATCCTCTAAATTCTTTATTTTCCAATGCTTTGGAATTGAATCTTTATCAATCATTTTATCAATTTGAACTTACCCGTTGAGGTATTTCTGTGTATTGTTTTCCCTGGAGTGATTTGCCGTTTTTCTTTTTGTTTGTGCCGCCCCATTGTTTAAAATAGAAGGCAACGTTTGCTTTCTGGCATTGATCTTTTATATCCAGAACCCATTCTTCCTTTATAAGTCGCGGTGTCCTGCCGCTTTCTCCTCCGACAATCACCCAGTCAATACCTGTGAGATTCATTTCGGGTATTCCCGTGAGTAATGGCTCACAACTTAAGAATTTGATTTTTGCTCCGGTTTGTCTCAGTAAATCAATTCGTTTTGCAACAGTATCATCTTCAACCGTAACTCCCATCCAAATATTATGTGTCCATTCAAGATAACCTTCTTTATCATAATACAAGAGCTGATCAGCTCGTTTTGTAAGTATCTGAAAAACATGGTTAGGGTTCTCCTTCATTACCTTAAAGACATCTAGTACATATTGCACAGGGATATCTTTATGGAAAAGATCGCTCATTGAGTTAACAAAGATTACTCTTGGTTTCTTCCATGTATAAGGGTCCTTAAGTGTTTCCGGATGCAAAGTGAGATTGAAACCATTCATGTATTTCTCCTGTCCCATCGCCTGTAACCTGCGGGTCATAACTTCGGCATAACAGTTCTTACAACCGGCAGAAATCTTTGTACAGCCTGTAATAGGGTTCCAGGTTGATTCGGTCCATTCTATTTTTGTTCGGGCCATACTTAAAAATCTAAAGATAGTTGTTGTTTAACTCTCTGCTGAACCTTAGTAAAGTAATCTTCACCTCTGGTATGCTTTGAATAGAAAGAAAGATAATATAACGGAAGATTTTTTTCATTTGACCTTATCTGGTGCATATGTTTTTCAGATTTATATCCAAGTTTACACATTTGCGATTGATACTGATCTGCGAGAAATTTTACGAAATCCTTTCTATAAGTACAACCATTCTGTTCAAATACATCACGCCAGTTTTCAAGCCCAAGATAATTCGCTATCCTCTGGTTTTCATCTTTCATATATTTCTCAAAATTCCTGTTAGCATCCATGTGTAATGCTTGCAAAATGAGAAAATCCATAAGGTTTTTACCGAGCTTTGCTATTGTAGAAAAACTCAGATCCAAAGAGAAAGGGTCAACAAAACAGAATGGTAAAAGAGTGTTGCCCTTTTTGAAACCCGGAATTGATTTAAGTACAGCTTCTATGTTTTGATTGCTATCTCCTAATTGCAGTTCAAAGTTTAGATGATTATAATCTCTTTCGACTCTCTCTTTAAGAGCTTCAAATAGTTCAGGGTCTTTTTCACATAATATATATTTTGTGAACGGATTAGGAACTGACATTGCAATAAGAGCTGAAGATTTATAGACTTTATTCGTTTCCTTTATCCTTGAATATCCGGCTCCGGCAAATAGATCAATATAAATAAGCTGATCCCACTTTCTTTTCATACCTGAAGTAAAAATATCGCAATAACTTCCTACAAGTTTGTACTTTTCAAGCGACCATGATCTGACCTCTGGAATAAAAAGACCATCATCTTGCACTTTCATCAATGGGTTAAAATGGATAATATTTTGACTGGGTATCCTCATTTCAGTTTTTATATAAGTCGGAAATTATCTCCAGTACATTTTTATTATAAATAGGTTGGTTTCCATAAGAGATCTTACCATCATGAGCGAGCTTCCCAACAATGATAGCAGGATGAATCTCATATTTTTCAGCGCACTCTTCAACTTTTGATGTTGACAGATAATCGATATAAGGTTCCAGAAATGAACTGATTTCATTGTGATTCAGATGCTTTGATGCAAGTTCATTTGCTTCTTTCTCAAGTTTGTCAATTACTCCATTTTTCAGATCATCAAGAATAAATGGTATTCTTTCATTCAGATGTTTTAGAATATGTGCTATTTCATGTGCAACCGTAAACCAGAAATTATCGATCCTGTGATACCTGCCGGTATATACAATGACAGGATTTTCGCCAGAATAAAATGCGGCGCCATCGAGATATGTTTTTAACAGGTGAGGGAGAACGAAGAAGATTACCCCGACCCTATTAAGCTCCTTAATAAAGATGTTTATACCATCAGGCTTAATTGTATACGAATGAAGATCGTCATATAATACTATAAGTTTTTCAGGATTATATTTGCAAACCTTTTTTTCGGCAGCAACATTGCAGGCTTTCTGATACCATGTTAGTGCATAAGAGGCATTGAATTGATTAAATGCCTCTGACTTCCTGGTAAGGCATGGCAAATTTCTATCCAAAACTGAAAAGTCAAGTTTATTCCAACCCCAGAATTCAAGAACCTGTTTTTTTAAGTCATCTATATCTGAAAAGGGATCCAACCACCCCTTTTTTATCATATCATTAACGGGCATCCTTTCATAAATAGCACCTTTTAAATCTGCAGCAATTTCTTTTTCCGATCTTTCCTGCTCAAGCCACAACCGGTAGCCGGTATCGATATTAATCCAGTATTGTGCCGATGTATCAAAAACCTCACCCAGTAATCTTGCAATTTCGAGAGTAATGGCTTGCTTGTTTTTGAGAATCTTGTTTAAATGTTTTCCAGATACCCCAATAACATCAGCCAGATCTTCCTGTATCCAATGACGTAAGTCCATCTGCTCCTGAATAAAATATCCAGGACCAAATTTCTTTGCTGCTCTTAGTTGTGTCGTCTGTACCATAATTCCTGATTGTTAATCTCCATAATGAGATGAGATCACTTCAATGATGAATTCTCCAACTGTATTATCGATGTTTTTCCATTCAATTTTCATTTCGAGTCTGTACTTTCCTGTAAGCCTCATTGAATAACGGTTCTTAAATCCTCTTAGTTTTTCAAATTTGAGTCCACTGTCTTTCCAAAAATCATGGATACTGGTTGCTGATTCAATCTTCTGAACTATTGCAAAGAATTTGTCAATTACGGCTTCAGGAAGCCTGAGTTTTTTTGAACTCCCTGTTTCGTAAAGTTTAATTAACTCTTTATCATTTATTTGGACATTCAATGATTAAATGTTTTACAAATATACACCTAATTGGTTAAAATGCAAATATATATTTTACCTGTCAGGTAAATATATGATATTATATTCGAATTATGCAGCTAGCACCTCATTAAGTTCAGCTATGATTAATTCACAATCTTCTCCAAACAACTGCCACATCTTACCTTTTCCCCCGAGTGCATCGAAAGGAGTATAATCGAGATCATCATACTCAATATGGATGCTGGTTGCAATATGATCTTTTATCATTCTCAGCCAGCTCATTTGTGCATCATTAAACTTAAGAGTACCGGCCTGCTTTTTAAATACCCACTCACGGAAATTTTTATCGACAGTCTTATCAAAACTGGTAAGATCCTTGTCAATACCAGTAATTTTTCTGAGTAACGAGATAAGTGCGATCATTTCATTTTTTGGTGATCCTGTTACCTTTTCAACCTGGCTGTATGCCTGCCAGATATGCATAGGAGCCAGAAGGGGTTTATCTGAAATAAGATGATCTATAAGCTCCTTCATCATTTTGAAAGTAATCTCACGTCTTCTTAGCGGTTGATTATAAAATATCTGCAACGCAACAATTTCATTCTTATGTGATTCGATCCAGCTTTTGAAACCTTCGACCAGCTCTGCAGCATTTGATTTATTGTCCTTGTCCCATCCTGCAAAAATGATCTTGTCGCGGTTAATGTCATCGATTATCTGTTCGTGCGCTTTCCTGACATTTTCAATGTAAGAATTAAGGTCACCTGTAAAGGTCGAAGCTGCAATTTCAATTAATTCATTATGTCTGCGGGTTAGTTCATTCATTTTCTCGACCGGAGGAGAGGCCGCAAATTCCAATTCAATTTTTAACCTTATCTCTTCAATAATATCAGGATCATAAGCATTAAGAAGTTCTTTTACAGCCTGATTTATAGTTTTACCTTTAGCTTTCTCTAAAAAAAGATTTTTTTCTTTCTCTGTAATTTGTTTTTCAAGTCTGATAAGCCTGTTAGCGATAGATGAAAATAGATCATCATCACGTACACCCACAGCAATTGCCCCAAGCAAATCTTTCAGAGGAATAGTCGGTTTTTTCTCAAGAGGACGACTATCGGTCTTAAGGCTTTTGGTGACACCAACGGCATCAACAATTACAAAATGGTCTTTCGTGTATTTAGCTGAAGGGCTGACTTTCCTCAGATCATCAAGCGAGATTGTCCGCGTTCCCCTACCTTTCATTTGTTCAAAATAATTCCGGCTTTTTACATCCCGCATGAAAAGAAGACATTCGAGAGGTTTTACATCGGTGCCGGTAGCAATCATATCTACTGTAACTGCTATCCTCGGATGATATGCATTTCGAAACTGGGCAAGAACAGATTTTGTATCTTCTTCAGATTTATAGGTCAGCTTTTTACAAAACCTGTTCTCTTCAGCAAACTCCTCCCGAACTATTTGAATAATGTCATCTGCGTGTGAATCGGTCTTTGCAAAAATCAGAGTTTTAGGAACTTCAAATTCGTTATTTTCTGAAAATCTCTCGGGAAACATGTCGGGAAGATGATCTTTAAAGTTTCTGATAATTGTTCTTATCTGATTTGGATTAACAACTTCATCGTCACCCAACGCTTTTTGCGGGTTAGTTTTTCACGATGGTCAACAAATTCACCTTTCCAGATTTTTGAGCCCTTCTTTGTAATATCTGTTTCAATAAGGAAGATATTATAACCGACATTAACACCATCAACAACTGCCTGTTGATGAGTGTATTCACTTACAATATTCTGTCTGAAATAACCAAATGTCCTATTATCAGGAGTTGCCGTAAGTCCAATCTGGAAAGAATCGAAATATTCAAGAACCTGTTTCCATAAGTTATATATACTGCGATGGCATTCATCAATTACCACAAAATCAAAAAATTCAACCGGCAGTTTTGCATTATATACAACAGGAACGGGTTCTCGTTTTTGCCAGTTAATTTCACCCGGATTTGTTTCTTCAGCCTCATCAGGAAGTTCCTCTCCTTTTAATATAGAATACAATCTCTGAATGGTACTGATACAAACCTGGCTGTCAGAAGCTACGTAACTGCTTTTTAGTCTTTGCACATTATAAAGTTCCGTAAATTTACGGTTATCGTCTACTGGTGTATAAGCCATAAATTCCTGTTCTGCCTGTTCTCCAAGGTTACGTGTGTCAACAAGGAAAAGGATCCGTTTAGCACCGCTGAATTTCAGGAGTCTGTATATTGACGTTATGGCTGTATAAGTCTTACCAGAGCCGGTAGCCATCTGGATAAGAGCGCGGGGTCTGTTCTCCTTAAAAGATTTTTCCAGATTCCGTATCGCAATAATCTGGCAGTCTCTTAATCCTGTTGTTGGCAATAAAGGTAAATCCAGTAATCTCTTTCTGAGAGTCTTTTCCTTTTTCTGCCATTCGCTGAATGTTTCAGGTTTGTGGAAAGTAAAAGTTGGTCGCGATCGTGGTTTTGGATCGTGGTAATCTGTAAAACGTGTTAGTTCACCTGTACTCTCATATACAAAAGGGAGAGGATCATTATTCAGGTATTTAAGTTTGCTTTCGGCGTAATCCCTCGATTGTTCTTCATAATCTGTAAGACGGAAACCTTCTTCAACTTTTTTTGCTTCAATTACTCCTACAGGTTTCTTATCAACAAACAACATATAGTCAGCAGGACCTGTATCAGTCTGATACTCTCTAATTGCAATACCAATCCCGGCATTCAGGTTAATTTCTTTCTTATTCTGAATTATCCATCCGCAGGCAATCAATTGCTTGTCAATATTATCACGAGCTATTTGTTCTAGGGTTTGGTTGGGCATTTGTCTGATTCAGGTCTGTTTTAATCTGTTAAATTAAGCAAAATCATTTATATTTTTAAACCTTTCCAATGTTATCAGGTTGGTTATTCTCCTGGTACAACTATTATATTGATTAATACGGATAGGCAGGTATTTGTTACCTATGAGTAGTCAGGAGTCACTCCATATTGTGGACAAAAGACAAAAGTGATCTAAAAGGACGCACGACGCACGGTAAGAAGGCGTGAGGCGTGAGGCATGAGGAAGAAGCACAGGGCACTGTCCACAGAGCACGAACCTTCGCTACCACCTTCACTACGTTACGACGGTCGAAGAAAGCTACGGATGCTAATAGGTGTGAGGTGGCCTGGTTCATCTGGTATTCCATGTTGGTGCATTGAGCTACGAAGGATATTGCAGTATGAAGCAGACACTTTGGGTTAACGCATTGACCTAATCTGAGTAATTTTAAAATCTAATTAAAATTTTCAGAACATAGATTTTATAGTTGTTCTGGGTATAGCAAGACTAAACCAGGCAAACCAATAAATGATAAAAAAGAAAAGTGTTTTAATCCGTCTCTAAGTGACGGACAAAAAGTAATATAGGCGATATATTTATGCAAAGGACACAAGGTTTAGCAATACGAATTTTCGATTCAATTGAGAAAAAAAGAAACGCTCCTTGCGGAGCGTCAGACCAAAGATGCTATCTTTGGTGATGTCTTAGTGCTACAAAGATAAATAAATAAATATGTCAGAAGCAAATATTAATTGATGCTTTTCAGGATAATTACGATATGGCTATGTTGATTTCTGGGGATAGCGATCTTGTTCCTCCAATCAAAGCTGTTCATCAATGGTTTCCAAAAAAGAGATTTTTTGTCGCTTTCCCGCCTAAGAGGCATAATTCCTCTGTTGCTTTGGTTGCTAAAGGATCAATGACTATAGGGAGAAGGAAACTCGCAGATAGTCAATTTGAAATTGAGGTACATAAAAGAGATGGATTTGTTCTTAAAAAACCAGAAGAATGGTATTAGTATATATGGTAAGGTATTAATAACGGATAAAAATCTGTTCGAAAAAGAATTCAATAAAAGATTCAGAAACAAATGCCTGGCTGTTTCGCCAGTGAAAAACGGAAATGATTTTGTCATTTCCAATGAAAAAATATCAAAAGCTCTTCTTGTTCGAACTGAATATCCCTTTGACGACAAAGAAGAGGAATACCTGAGGTACCCGGCGCCTTTTTACGAGGCTGAAGCAGTCTTATTTTTCAGATTTGCTATTAGCGATTCTGTCTATCCTCCTGATATTATAGTTTTCATCTATGAGAATCAGGTATTAAAAAGAACTGATTTTCTCATTTTTAAGGCAGCAACACTAAAAGAATGCCTGGGGAAAGTTCCGGTAAAGCCGGATAAGTCAAGTTATTACAAATTGCTTTTATGGATCTTCCCCGGCGATTTTGTCTTAGTGGCAAACAACATTTCCGGTGAAGGGGAATGGTATCTGCTGGGCGGCCTGCAAAGTAAAAATGATCCTGTAAGCTGCCTGGCCAAAGAAAGCGAAAGAGATCTCTCCTCGTATTTTAACCGCTGGGATGTATTTTAAGCCTCAGAATTTGATTGATCCGGTTTATTTATATTATTGGCTATTATTAAATTATTCCTGATGAAGATGCTTTTTATCTGCAATGAGAATACGATGCGCAGCAGGACTGCAGAGCTGGTATATTCTCAAAATCCGCAATATGAGGCCAAATCGGCCGGCGTTACCAGGGGTGCTAAAGTGAAGGTCACATCAGAGCTCCTTCACTGGGCTGATATGATCTTTGTAATGGAAGAAGAACAGCGAAAATTTCTGCTTAGGAAATTCCCGGCAGATATAGGTTTCAGGGAGATAATTATTCTTGATATTCCTGATACTTATTATATTATGGAGCCGGAATTGGTTGATTTAATTAAAACAGCTGTCGGTCCTCACCTGAAAATTGAGTGACACAGGAATAATGCTGTAGTACTAAGTGCTTTTTAATATTTTTCAGATTCTGTGTCAAATGGTAATTGGTAAATCCTTGAGATTTGATAAATAAGTTTGTCATCGAGTCAACTCAATCCAGATTTTCATTTTTTCAGGAAGAAGAACCGTCTTTTCATACAAGAATTTTCTCATTGTATCAGGATCTATCGTTTTAATATTTGGCCGTGGGTTACCATTATACTTACCACAAGTCGCAAATAAGAAAATATCTGTATCGAGTTTAGAATAATCATCACAATCCAAAGGTATCCAGCCGCTCTTTACCTGTGCTACTGCATTCTTACCTGTAATCCTGTTCTTAAGCTCGTATTCATAGGTCATTGTACTGTCCTTGCATGAGCTAGGAATTATAAGATAGTCATAATTTACCTGCAAATAAACTGCCAAAGCATCCTCACAGTCTTCTGCCGATAGAAAAGAATAAATATCCTGGCCCTTGAGGTTTTCAACCTGGTAAAAATTGTTTTTACACTTCTGATTATAAGTAAAAAGAGAGAAGTCGTAAATGTTATCATCATCAATCATCTGAACAGTTCTTGGCGGTCTGAAACTACTTACTACTTTGCCAGGAACAGCCTCTTCAGTGCCAATTTTATGCCACTCGCAACTGCGTACGTTAACTATATCTGCTCGGGAACATTCATCCGATGTATCGTAATACCAATCGCTAAGAATCCTTCCCAGATAATAGTTGCCAGAATAGTCTCTTGTCCAGATCAGATCGTCTGGCTGCATTCTGTTTTTCATGGCATTTAATGCTGTCCACCAACTAGTATCTCCATATTTTTTCTGTGCAGTATCCAAATACTCCTGCCAGGGAACAGGAACAGCAGTAAAATCGCTTTGCCATCCTACACCAACAATTCCCTTATCTATACAGAGTTGCCTCTGATCAATATCTTCCTCTGAATCGGCTTTTAAATGGATTCTCCAAATATTCATTTTTGTTTATTTTTGATAGAATCTTAAGGATTTATGATACACTAGTTGCGAACAGTGAATGTTAAATTTCTTCAGTTTCGTTAAAATCAAAAAATACGGATCCGTCAATGTCTATTAATGTTCCATCAATATTAGTTGTACACAATATTGTAAGAGCTTCGTAATCTGATGGATAATCACTACGAATACCATCATTCATAATGTATTTGAAGTTCATTTCAATGATTTCCTGAACAAATACAGGATTTGCAGTATATAATTTTCTGGCATCTATCATTACAAATTGTTGATTTTTATCCTTTTCGAAGGCAAGTGGGATAATACTCATATCTTCAATACCATGAGTATGTTCAACCTTACAGGTATATAGCTTACCATGTTTAAGTCTGAAATAAGGGTCGGGCAGTTTAATCAATCTGTTAAATGTTGGATTCAATACATCAATATCCGACGAAGTATGTTTTGACATTGTTTCTGGCTGGTCACTCCATTCATGGTTACAACTAGGACACACATACATAACTCCATCAAAATAAGCGTCATCCATATTGCAGATTGGACAAGTAAATGTATCTTCCATAATTTTGTATCATTTAGAATATTTTATCAAGGTAGTGAATTAAGTTGGAAAATTTTAAAATACTCGGATACTTTTTTCCCGTTTTTTGCATTTCCAAAATGAAAATAAAAAAGATATTCCTTTTCAAAGAAAAACATCGATCTGCTGATGCCATATTCTGCTTTTATATCAATATAGTTCTGGCATTCTTTTTCAAAATTTCCATACTCAGCTGCTTTTGCAAAATCCTGATTCCTGATATAATTCATCTTCTTTTTATTCAGGAGGTGCAATCTGGCCTCATTAAAGTATTCAAAATCAATCAGTACAAATTTCGGATTTTCCAGCTCTCTGAACTCTCTCAACAAACTGTCAAATCTCTTTTTATAAAATCTATACCCTTCAAGTAGCTCATTCAGCTTCAGTACCAGATTTTCAGATGTTTCCACTTAGTATTGATTTAATGCCTCCAGATACACTGCCTTCAATTCAGCAATCAGGCTCCCGGGTTTGATAACTTTCACATTTTCGCCATACGAAAGTAGCTCCATAATAAAATCATGGGTAAGATAAAGCTTAAGAGTAATTCGCAGTTCTTCTTCATTTTCCTCAAAAATTCTTTGTGATTCGTGCAATGGAAATGACTTAATATACTTTCCCTGAAGCGGTTTGAATGATAAGATTATTTCAGCAGGATCTTCATCATCCAAAGAAATAACACCAAAACAGTTCCTGAAATAATCATTGGGATCCAGATCTTTCGGACGGTTATATCGCGTGTTCATTATCTCCATATCTTTGATCCTGTCGAGTGCAAAAGTCTTTACATGATCATCTTTCTTATCCATTGACAGCAGATACCACCGACCTTTGAACTCCTTAAGTGCATAAGGTTCAACTTCTCTTAATGTAATATCAGGCTCATAAAATTTCTGATATGTAAATCTTACAATGTTCAGGTTCCGGATTGCATGCAACAGACCAAACAGATGCTCCGTGCCGAGCGGACATCTTTTTTCCAGGATCATATAACCCGCCAGTTGTTGTCCGATATTTAACGAACTGATGATGTCAAAAGCTTCTATCATGCGATTATTGAATCCGGAATTTTCTTCTTCAACTATATAATACTGATTTGAATTATTGCATTTAATATCGATGTTAAAGATCGTACGTATCTCATTCAGATCGCGCTGAAATGTCCTGATCGAAATATCTCTTGGTGAATCCATTAATTCAAATTCGCGCTTTATATAATCGTTAATTTCAGTAAATGTGGCAGCCCCGGAATTCCTTAGCATCTTTACAACCAGCAAATACCTTATTATATAATCGCGCTTTGACATATGAATCATTTTTTTATTTTCTATTTCACGCTGCATTAAATCCAATCGATTTTACCGGTTTGTTTTCAAAGCCTCTTTCTTCGAGGTTATATATATCTGAAACTGTCATAGGCTTGTCTATATTCGTCATTTTACCAATCTTCTCAGCCAATGCTCTTGCTTTAATTACTTCAAGCTCTTTAAATTCATAACGGGCAAGGAGACGGCCTTTTCTGAGAATCGCATCATCGATCTTTTTAAGACCCGAATTAAAGGTACAAATAACATTGACTGATAATGCATCAGAAAGAAGACCATCTCCAAGGTTTAAAAGATTTGAAAGGGCTGAAGCATTGCTGAAACCATTCTCACGATGTACAAGAAGACTTTCACAGTCCTCCAAAATCAAGACTGAGTTGGGCTGCTGGGAAATAAAAGGAAGAAATTCAGGAGAACTTATCGCCTCAATCATGTTCAGCGGAAAATAGATAAATTTCCTGTCGATATTACTGATAAGATGCCGCAGATAATATGTTTTACCTGAGCCATATACGCCATGAAGTAAAACAAGTCCGTTTTTCTCCTTTGTCATTAATGAACTTGCGATTATCTCATGAATTCCCTGAAAATCATCATTGTAATGAGATTCGAGATCGATTTTAAATGGCTTGATATCAAAGTCAGTAAGTTCGAAATATCCTTCTGAATGCTGGATCATATGAAACTTACTGACTTTTTTATAATCGGTTTTAAATTCATCGATCTTTTTAATAACCGCTACCCTTTCCGCTTCCGTGATTCCTGATCCATACATCAGGTCAATTCTTCCATTTATAATTGAAATCATGAAGCCTTTTTTTATTATCAGCAATATTTCAGACAGGTCATAATCAATCTTTAAAGGATCTTCGTCTTGTGTCCGGTCAATTCTTAAAATCTGTCCTGGATCGAGGGAATAATGTTTTATTAGACTATCGGTCAATTCAAGGACTTTAACCCTGTGCCATACAGAATATCTGGAATAGTATTCCCCAAAGAGATGAATAAATAATTTTCCCCAGTGAAGGTTTTCATGACTGTCGCTGCCAAAGAGATCATAGTTTTTCCGGGAGTCGAGCTGTTCCAGAAAGTTTTTTTTGATTGAATTTGCTTCCATTTATGCAGGTTTGAAATTACCAGACAAATCTACAAAGCAGCTACGTCATAACTTGACGTTGAGATAAAAATTTCAAGGTTTAGTTTTTTTTGAAGAATAGTGAAGATAGGCTTAACATTTTGGGACGAGTGTGATTATGCTATTAGGTATATATGTAGGAATCAAATGATAATCTTATCAAAACGCAGCAATCATTTCTTTCATTATTTAAATGATTTCCCAAAAGCTATTTATAGCAATAGCCGGAGTATATTTTTCTGTACTTTTCTGTAACTTAAAATCAATATCTTCAGTCTGAAATAAATTTATGTTCGTATCAAGACGCACTCCCCATTCAAAAACCTGATCTCTTAACTGAGTTTTATCATATTTTTTAAACCAGGCATCCCAGTATGATTTGTTTGCGCAAACGATTAAGCGAGGGAACCCGTTATTGGTAATAACATTCCATTTGAAAGGACTTAAATTCCTGTGATATACATTGTGTTTGTCAAGACTATCCGCATTAAACTGAATAAAACAATAATATGTCAGCAACTCAAGAGCTGCATAAACCGGACTGTCAGAATTTCTATTTTTTGCATATTTCAACTCACAAATAACCGGGATCCCTTCTGATGAGCCAATCAAATCAATAGAATGTCTTCTTGGATTTTTGTTCAGAACAATTGGCAGTTCACCATCCATCCAATGAACTGTTTCAAAACCATTATTCTTCCTGAAATCCAATAAAGTTTTTCCAGATTTCAAAATTGCCCTCTGAAATGCAGTTTCTCCTGTCGATCTGATTTCGAAAGACATTGGTCCTGGTTTAGTAGGATGATTATCTCCATAATTCGAGCTATCCAATAACATGTTTTTAAACTTAATAACTCTCTTGTCTTGGATAATTGCTCCCTCAATAATTTCAATCAGACGTTTTTTGAATTCTTCTTTTGGAACTAAATTGCTCATATCCTTATTTTTAAGTTGGCATTAATTCAATCTGAATTGTTATAATTGATATTCTTTATGGTCATCCCAGAGTTTTAAGTTAGTGAATCTTTCATTCTCGAATGCGTTTTTGAATTTTTCAGGGCTATTAGTATGAATTGGAACTATTACCTTAGGATTAATAGCCTTTGCAATAGTCAATAAATCAGTGACAATGGCATGGCCACTGGTATGAATAGTATGGAAAGATATACCGTGGTCATTTTTTAGTGTATTGATATAGTCTGTGCAATAGTTTTTATGCTCTTCTCTCAAATACCCTTCCCATTGTGAGTAAATGATATTAATGGTCCCCCTGATTCGCAATTTGTCCACCAGCTTTTCATTCGGACAACGAACAAAATAAACATAATCAGAGGTATTGGTAAAAACCGAGTTGCCAACTCTTTGCCGACTTATTCGCGTACGGAATTCATCAAATACTTTGTCTTTGATTTTTTCTATTTGCCCCGGATGGTCAAATACTTTTATCTCTTCCCATTCTATTGCCGGAGTTCCTTTCGACACTTTCCTGACCAATTCCAGAATCCAGGCAGAATAAACATCAATTACTAAATATTTATGAGCCTTTTTACAAGTTTTAAAAACTGAAATGAAACGGTCAATATTCTGTGCGGAGCTAATTACAAATGTTATATTCTTCTGGTCTTTAATTATATTGAAAACAGCTTGTTCTACACTTTTTTCAGTCGGATAAAGGTGATTAGTCCTGTCTGCCATAGTGCCTTCTATCAATAACAAGTCTACGTTTTCAGGAGGGTTTTCAATCAGTTTTGTGTAAACAATACTTTTCCTCCCAGTTGCTCTGAAATCTCCGCTGTAAAACACACGCTTCCCATCTGCCTCAATTAAAAAAGCAAATGCTTCAGGTGCTGAATGATCAACCAAAAATGCTTTAACCCGGAATGTATCAGCAACAGTAAACCATACCCAGGATTTAATTATTGTAAAGTTTCTGTTTAACGATTCAATATTCCTGAATATTTTAGTCGCATTTATCAAGTCGAGAGATAATTGTCCGATATAAATAGGAACCTCAGTTCCGATTATCTCCATCAGGCCAAAATGGTCCTGGTGCGGATGTGAAATTAAAAGTGCATCCACTTTATTTTTTGCATATTCAATATCAGGATTCTTTTTGTCAAGAGGTGATCCAAGGTCAATCCATAGAATTTTTCCATTATTGGCAGTCAATTCCACACAAGTTCCTCCGATCTCTTTTGTGCCCCTGTAAATTTTGACTTTCATATTTACCAGATAACCACTTTTTTAGGTAAACTTTCAAAGTTACAAATTTGTAGTCACTAAGTAGTAGTGAAAATCAGAATTCATTTAGCCGCAAAGTTCGCAAAGAAGAACTTACACGGAGAGACACAGAGAAGCACAGAGGGACACAGAGGAGGAAGATGTGAGATATGAGATGTGAGCGGAGAGTAGAAAGCGTAAAGCGTGTACCTTAGTGCCTTAGTGTCCTGGTAACAAAAAAAGATGGCGCTCAAATCATTCTTCGGGATCCTCTTCGAAACCATGAAAGGGTATATCATCGTCCGGGTCTTTATCGAATGGGCCGACACCCGGAGGATTAAACAGCCCCCAACGATCAATTATATAATCCCATTTATCAAATCCCGCCACCCAGTCTATGAACAGGAGACGGTATTCTTCAATAAGGTCTCTTACTATCTGATAATATTCAACATATTCAAAGCCAAACGCATCGAGAGAATGATTCTGGATCATCAGGTCGCGTGCTGCTTTACGAATTATGGCAGCATTTTCCATTTTGAGATCGTATAATCCAGCTGCCTCAGCACCCGATACTTTTACATACAGAAGTGCTGCATCACACAGCATCTGACCTTTAACCTCCATGAGGTATTCATTGTTTTCAGGGATAAGAGCAGCAATTTTATTCACCATATCAAAAATCTCTTTTCCTTTCCGGTAAATTGGAAGTTTTTCAGGCTTAGGGATATAATCTTCGTCTTCTGAATTCATATTAATTTAAACTAATTAGTTTTAAACCCGATCCTTTTTCGTTTGCTAAAATCAGTTTCTTCTTTTTTTGTTTGTTCTAATTCTTTAAGGTATTCGAAGATAAGTGACACTTTTTCATCGAGCTCAATATCTTTCTTTTCAAGCATTTCAAGTTTCTTAAGAATTTCCTTATGTGACTCAATCATTGCTCTCATCCTTGTAAACACTCGGATAATCTGAATATTAACGGAAATAGCTCTTTCACTGTTTAAGACACTGGAGAGCATAGCTACTCCTTGTTCAGTAAATACCATTGGTCTGAATCGTGAACCACCCCAACTTGATGTCACAATTTGTGATCTCAAGTTTCTAAACTCCTCATCTGTAAGCTGAAACATAAAATCGTCAGGAAACCGTTTGAGATTTCTTTTTACTGTCTGATTAAGAACCCTTGTATCAACACCATATAACTCAGCAAGATCACGATCAATCATTACCTTCTTATCTCTGATAATATAAATTTTATTTATTATCATTTCGTCCGGAAGTATTTGCAGTTCTTTCATAAAAACTATTTATAAACCTGGTTAATTGGATATCACAATTTGTGATTTCCAATTCAAGTGCAAAACCATTTGATATAAACTAACGCAGCGAGCGTTTCAAATCAAATTTAAGAATATTTAAGACAAAAAAGAAAATCCTAACCACAAAGTGCACAAAGGTTTACACAAAGGACACAAAGGTTCTCACCGATTTCCCTTTTCTACTCGCTAATTCCAATTTATTCCACCGTCATTGCGAGGAGCTTGCGACAAAGCAATCCCCTGAGCAGGCAGTAATTAATTTTGTGGTTACTCTGGGCGATTGCTTCTCCCGCTTCGTGGGATCGCAATGACCGACCCAGCAACAAGCAACCAGCACCTAGCAACAAGTTAACATCTCTTGTTGATAATTTTTCTATCCCATAAACGGTGGAATCCGATAACAAAGAGGAATAATAACTATTTTTGAAATTGCGGATTGCGGATTTTGGATTGCGGATTTAAAAATCCGAAATCGACAATCCGAACTCCGAAATATCATAATTACAACATAATAAGTTTAACCTGACAAAATCTGAATAAAAAATGGCGCAACAATATCTTGATCATTCAAAAGCAATTTTAACTTCCAAACGTTCAAATTTTAAAGGAGGAAGCAAAGAATCCGGTATCATCTCTTTATTTGGGTATCAGGACGAATATGATCTCAGAGAAGGATATCCGTTACTGACTACTAAAAAGATGGCTACAAAATCTATGTTTCATGAAACAATATGGTTCTTAAGAGGGGATACAAATATTAAATATCTTGAAGACAATAATGCCCCTGTCTGGAGACCTGATGCATTTCAGGGCAACCTTCCCGGAATGCAGAAAGCAGGAATTTTTTCTGAAAGGCTTGCAAAGTATTCTCCTGACTGGGACAAAGCTATGGAAGAATATGGCCAGAGAATAAAAGAAGATCCTGAATTTGCAGAAAGATGGGGCGATGCCGGACCAATTTACGGGAAACAATGGAGAAGATGGGAATATTTTGATCATGACAAAGACAGGTTTATTGAAATAGATCAACTGACAAATTTGATAGATGGTCTGAGAAAGAAACCAACCGGGAAGAAACATATTGTTGATTCATGGAATCCCGGAGACACTCCAAAAATGTCCTTACCTCCATGTCATGTTTTATATCAGGCAACTGCAAATGAAGAAGGCGAGTTAGAATTGCAACTCTACCAGAGAAGTTGTGATCAGTTTCTGGGTGTTCCTTTTAATATAGCCAGTTATGCCGCTCTCACCCAGGTAATTGCCCAGGAAGCAGGGATGGTTCCTAAAACATTTATCCATACTTTTGGAGATTCACATTTTTATGCCGGTATCGGGAAGAGAACTGAATGGCACAAAGATAATTTCAAGGAACTACAAAAAAGAATAAGAAATGTTTCTGCAAAAATAGAATATTTAGAAGTTGTTG
>Ga0209540_10000884_pt1 | contig 24401 bp, 22 predicted proteins | sample BarGraIncu01121A_FD_184501 | JGI IMG/M metagenome (GOLD analysis project Ga0209540, IMG submission 184501) | Arctic peat soil microbial communities from Barrow, Alaska - Barrow Graham LP Incubations 011-21A (SPAdes) (version 2) | ecosystem: Environmental > Terrestrial > Soil > Wetlands > Peat... | reverse complement strand
ACTATTCACAGACAAAGACCTGTCGTGGCGACAGGCATTTCATATCAACGTATTGAGTGAATTTACCACCGCCGTAACCCCACCTGCAGTGGGCGGTTCGAGTCTGGTGGTTATCTTTTTGGTAAAAGAAGGTATCAATGCAGGTAGAAGTACCACCATCATGTTTGTAAACTTATTTTTGGATGAATTATTTTTTCTAGTGGTTTGTCCTATCGTTTTTCTATTTATCCCATTACACGATCTCTTCAATTCCTCATCGACCATCGTTTCCACTTTCGCGGTGGTTTTCACCGGGCTGTATTTCTCACGCCTTATCTGGACGGCCATTTTGTTTATAGGCATTTTCAGACGTCCAAGTTGGATAAAGCATATACTGCTAACACTCTTCAGACTTCCATTCTTGCGTCGGTGGTACGACAATGTTGATGAATTGACCAACAATTTAGTTCATGCGTCACACGACATTGGCAACCGCTCTTATTGGTTTTGGATGAAAGCATTTGGCATGACACTGCTTACTTGGACGGCTCGTTTTCTGGTTGTAAATGCCGTTTTTATGGCATTCAGCCCCAATAACATTAACCACGTGGTTGTTTTTGCCCGTCAACTCATACTTTGGGTGGTAATGGTGGTTACTCCTACACCGGGCGGCAGTGGCGTGAGTGAATATGCTTTTAAAGAATACTACAGCGATGTATTCTCGACTACCAGTGCCATTATCTTTGTCACCTTGGTGTGGAGAATGATTAGCTATTATCTGTACCTGTTAATCGGCGTTTTGGTGATTCCAAACTGGATAAAAAAATCATTTTCCAAATAAAAAAGGCATACTGAGAGCCCGATATCGTAAATCTGACGATGTCGGGCTTTTTTGTTCTATATTTATGCATTATCTTTGCATAAATCTAAATAATAAATTAAAAAAATGATTAAAAAAATAATTTTCACGACTGCTATTTTATTGGTTCTCAATACTGCAGATGCCTGTACCAATTTTCTGGTAGGTAAAGCTGCTTCCACAGATGGTTCAACTTTAATAAGTTACAATGCTGATTCTTACTTTCTATTCGGTGCATTATATCACTACCCTGCTGCAACTTATCCAGCAGGTACAATGCTCGACGTACACGATTGGGATTCGGGGAAATATCTTGGAAAAATAAAACAAGTAGAAAAAACATACTCTGTAATTGGCAATATAAATGAACATCAAGTAAGCATTGGCGAAACAACCTACGGCGGACGAACTGAATTAGAAGATTCGACAGCAATTATGGATTATGGAAGCTTAATTTATATTGGACTTCAACGCGCCAAAACAGCCCGAGAAGCCATCAAAGTAATGACCGACTTAGTAGCAGAATATGGCTATTATAGCGAAGGTGAATCATTCTCTATTGCTGACCCGAATGAGGTTTGGATTATGGAAATGATAGGCAAAGGTCCTAAAAACAAAGGTGCTGTATGGGTTGCACAACGCATTCCGGACGATTGCGTATCAGCACATGCCAACCAGGCACGTATCACTACTTTTCCATTGAACGATAAAAACAACTGTCTCTATTCTAAAGACGTAATTACTTTTGCGCGCGAAAAAGGTTATTTTAAAGGTAAAAACAACGAGTTTAGTTTTTCGGATACTTATGCCCCACTCGATTACGTTGCTTTACGTGCCTGCGAAGCACGCGTGTGGTCTTTCTTCAGAAAAGTTGACCCAGCCATGGACAAATATATTTCGTACATAAAAGGCCAAACTGCTCAACGCATGCCTTTGTGGATTAAACCAACTTTCAAACTTAGTGCGCAAAACATCAAAGACTATATGCGCGATCAGTATGAAGGAACCGAACTGGACATTACAAAAGGAATGGCAGCAGGACCTTTCAACAGCAAGTTACGTTGTAGCCCGCTTACATGGAAAGTTGATAGCGTAGAATATGTTCACGAACGACCAACTGCTACTCAACAAACCGGCTTTACTTTTGTGGCGCAAATGCGTAGCTGGTTACCCGACTATGTTGGTGGAATTATATGGTTTGGTGTTGATGATGCCAACAGTGCGCTTTACGTTCCAATTTACTGTGGTACTACTACTGTACCTGCATGCTACAAAGCAGACGACGGCAGCTTATTAGAGTATTCACCTACTTCTGCATTTTGGACGTTCAATTGGGTTGCAAACTATGCTTATAGCAAATATTCGTACATGATGCCCGATATCAAAAAAGTGCAAGCCAAATGGGAAAGCGATTTTAATGCACTTGTTCCTCAAATGGACAAACAAGCTGCCGGAATGAATGAAACCGATGCACGTGCTATGCTTACAAAGTTCAGCTGCGCACAAGCCGAAAACTCTACTGCTGCATGGAAAAAACTAGGAGAGTACTTGTTAGTAAAATATATGGATGGAAATATCAAAAAAGAAAAAGATGGTAAATTCGTTCAAAATGAATATAAAATTCCAACAACCATTATTCGTGCAGGTTATCCTGAAGAGTATCTCCGCCAAATGGTGAAAGAAAATCCAGGGTTACGAATTCTGACTGAAAAAGAAATGTCGAACAGGAAATAATTCGTCTAATATACCAAAAAGAGAAAAGGAGAAGTATGAAAGTATGTTCTCCTTTTCTCTTTAATCGATAATATTAAGAATAGACAATTGTTTTAGTTTTAGAAGCATTTACTTAACATATATTAGATTTTTATTTCTCATGCAAAGAATCGCAATAAAAATCATCATATAACTAATTCTTTTTTAAACTAATAACACATTTCAAACTAATTGGTAAACCAATTAGTTTTCATTTCTTGCACATTATGTGTATCTTTGTGCCGAAATTCAGTTTGTTGAATGAAACTATTCTAACAGAAAAACGTTTCATTGACGTAACCAAAAAATGTATAATCATGGGTAATGACTTATTAAAAGGTAAAAGAGGTATTATATTCGGAGCGTTGAACGACATGTCTATCGCTTGGAAAGTTGCAGAACGTGCTGTAGAGGAAGGTGCAATTATCACCTTATCAAATACGCCTTTGGCTGTGCGTATGGGAACAACCAATGAACTAGCCGAAAAACTTAATGCAAAACTAATTCCAGCTGATGCAACAAGTGTATCAGACTTAGAAAATGTTTTCAAAGAATCAATGGAAGCACTTGGTGGTAAAATTGACTTTGTATTGCACTCAATTGGTATGTCGCCAAACGTACGTAAGAAACGTACTTACGACGATTTAGATTACGATATGCTTACTTCAACAATTGATATATCCGCTATTTCGTTTCATAAAATGCTACAGGTAGCAAAAAAAATGGATGCTATTAACGAATATGGTTCTGTAGTAGCACTTTCGTATATGGCTGCACAACGTACCGTATTTGGGTACAATGATATGGCTGACGCTAAATCAATGTTGGAATCAATTGCCCGTAGCTTTGGTTATATCTACGGACGCGAACATAGCGTGCGTGTAAACACTATTTCTCAATCACCTACTCCAACCACTGCCGGTAGCGGTGTAAAAAATATGGATGGCCTGCTTGACTATTCAGAACGTATGTCGCCACTTGGTAACGCTACGGCTGCTGAATGTGCTGACTATTGCGTTGTAATGTTTAGTGACCTGACTCGTAAGGTTACTATGCAAAACCTGCTTCACGATGGTGGATTTTCGAGCATGGCTATGAGCTACCGTGTTATGGAACAATACAATAAAAGCTTTGAGGAGTTCAAAGACGAAAACGGTAAAATTATCTACGGATAATCCAATTTAATGCACAATTAAATAGAAAGAGAGATTGAAAATTAATTCAATCTCTCTTTCTATTTATTACTAGTGCTTCTCATCTAAATCAGTTTCCATTATGACTTACGATTTAAATCATTTCATTATCGGCAATTTGCTCAAGAGCTTAATTTCATTTGAGTTGCTATAGCTGTACTGATAAATACCATCATCGGCCATCATCATCAAGGTATTATTAAACGGGATCAAATCATACCCATCCATGCCGCTGTAATGCGCCACCATATTTGCCAACAAGGTCTCCGGTTTGGTAATACTAAAAACTTTAAGACCTTCATCACACAAAAACAGTTTGCCATTGTCAATGCCCAGCCCTTTTGGACTTTTCATTCCGTAGGTAACAATCAGCTTTGGTTTCTTTACATCCGCCACATCGATAATTTCCAATTCATTCGCATTTTGTCCGCAAAAATTGCCTGTAGAATGAACGGTAACGTAAGCTAAATCATTGTCAACTACCACCGGATCGCAACCATACACATGCGATATAGACGACTGATAAACGGGTTTTAGAGGATCCGCAACTGAATAAATAACCAATCCGGTAGGCGTACCCATAAACATATTGTCTTTGTAACTGAAAATTGTTTCCACATTCCAACCCAGATACACATTCTCAGCAGCCTTTTTGGGTTTATCACCCGTAAGGTCAAAAATATTCATCGTGTTCTGAATCACGGAATACAAATTTCCATTGTAAATAGTAAAGCGCGACATAGATCCATTAACGCCCGTTGAGGAACCGCTTGAATAGGAGGCCACATCATTCATTGCAAATTCTTTTCCACCCCACCAACCACCGGTATAATGGGTCACTTCCTCTGTTTTTTCTTTCATATTCCAGCCCACAATGATACCGGTCTTTTGTCCATCAACACACTTTTGATAATCAATACCATATTGATTGTTTGTGATTGGAAATGCACCTGGAAATATTGAATCTAACCTTCCTGTCAACGAGGGTAAAGCCGGGTTCGAAATATCAAACCAAACCAAATCGATATACGAATCAGCGTACAGCCTGTCGTTACGAATGGCTAAATCGGCATTGCCCAGCAGCTCAATAAATCCAACGATTTGCGGACTTGAAGGATTTCTGTTATCGATAATATGTATCCCTCTTTCGGGCTCAGAGATGTACAAATAGTCTTTGTAAAAACACATCTTGCCAATATTGGTTATCTGACATTTTTCGCTAGTAACTTTTACTGAGCTTCTAAATGCTTCGGTCGACAAAAATACCGGTTCGTTGACTTTATAGGTCACCATTTCGGTAACACTATTTTTACAACCGCCTAGTGCAAGGACTGCAATGCTGAATAGCAATAAAAATTTTTTCATACTATTGAGATTATAAATAGTTACAAGTAAATAGATACGAGCCTGCCTGCGGTAGGTAGGTTATAAAGTCTGTTTTATCTGAATATTGTCATTCAAAACCCATTGTGAACAATTAGAATTACCGGAGTAATTAAAGTCCAACTATTTTAAAATGGTAAATGAATGTTTTACAATTTATACGCAATACCAAATCTTACTGCCGATTCCATGAAATGTTGTTGGTCGCGCTCGAACGCAAGTGGAAATGAATGGATTTTCGTATAGGGATTTACGAACACAGAAATACCGTTTTTAAAATCGTACTTCATCCCCAATCCGAGCAAACTGCCCAAACCGGTTTGACTATTTATGATTGAATTTGAACTTACATCAATATCAAGAAGCAAACCCGCATTTACGAAAAAGTATTTCAAAAAATTAGCCCTGACAGTAACCGGTGCGCTGAGCATAGATAGTGTTGCACTACGGGTTAAAGTAGTGACGCCATTTATGGTACCTACTATTGATTTTGTTTCAATCGGGCAGCTAAGATATTCCAGGCCGATTTCAATATCCAACCATTTATTCAATGGTTTTAAATAGCTAATGCCATAGGTAAACGATTTGCCTGCATCGGTACTTGAATCATCTTCCATACTTCGAAACCGAGCAACACCATTATCACTCATTGCTGAAAATGTAATACCTAGTTGTCCTTTTTGAGCACTCATCAAAGTTGAAAGACAAAGAAAAACAAGAACTAAACAAACAGATTTTCGTAACTTCATAATTCAGTGGTTTTAAATTAGTATTTCTCTACATTACCCATCTTACCTATAAACAGAATCACCCCTGTGCTCTTTTCGCGAATTACATATAAGAATGGTTTGTTCACAATAAATTCTTTTACCACAGGCATCGAATTAGTCATCATTCCCACAGATGTCACTGCTGCAGCTTCGGTTCCTTCTTCATTTACCACCACATATGTTTTATGTAGAACTTCTGATATCATTAACGGCTTAACGGACATTTTGGAGAAATCGGCTAAGTCTAAAAATGCCAGATTTATCCCCATACTTTTCAGCACATTGTTTAGTTTAAATTTGTTCTCAACTTTAAATCGTGGTATTTTCACCATCACTTCGCCTTTGTTCATCGCAGACAATGCATTATTCCAATTGGCCGGTGTCAGGAAATTCAAAACATCCGACGTTGATTTTTCTTCGTTGGGTAAAATTATCGTCATACTAAAAGCCTTATTACCATAGGGCATGTCCAGATATTTAGCATAAATATCCTGTGCATAAGCAAATGTATCGGTTTGCGACATCATATTTACTTTCACAACAGCACCAAGTTCATTGGTAAAATTTGCTTCACCGGTATTCTTAGTTTCAAATTTCTGACGCCAGATGCCTTTAAAATAAACTGCATTGATCAAATACATTTGCATATCCGAAGATATATTGTCAATAATGGAAGGAATGAGTTTATTCGTTTTCTTCGAACACCAATTATTGATAGTATCCTTGGCCCATGCTTGCGAGAAATCGAGTTCACGCACATAGGCATTAAAGTAATCGGAGTTGATTTGCAGGAAATCGGATTTTACAGGAAACCCGGTACGATACCAAAGCGAATTGGCAATGCTTAGTTTGGTGGTTGGGTCGATAGTTGGCAAAGTGGTTTGCATCAATTTATAGTATTCATTGATATCACTAATCGACATGCCACTCATTTTCAAAGCTGTCTCCATCTCTGTCTTCGTCTGACCATTTGCACCGTTCCAAGCCATCCCCAATGCAATACTCACACTTAATGGCGACACAAAAACATTTGCCTGATCCGATCCGGTGATCGTTTTCTTTAGCAAATCGAAAGCGAATTCATTATCCTGATTGATTCGCTTTTCCATTCCTGCTTTCAAAAGTATTGGTTTCGCATCGGTTGGAATTGGAGTTATCAGGTCGTTTTGACCGGCACAACTAACGACCAACAAGGCCATTAGAATAATAAAAAGATGTTTTTTCATGATTTAGTATTTTGGGGTTCTTTTTGCAATTTATTGATTGGCATTTACCGCTATAACCCTATTCTCAAACCGGCACTTAACCCAAATACAAACGGATGATCGGTACGGGCACTGACCGGTTGATTGTTATCGAAATAGCGCGAGAACTTCGGTTCAAAATAGATGCCCAATTGTCTTTTAATTTTATAAGTAACTCCGACCCCACCATTTATCGACCACTGAATACCATTGATATTCGTTTTAGCCGTTGTAGTGACTACCTCAGCACCGAAGTACTGACTCTGAATATACAGCGATTGTATTCCCTTTTCGGCCATAAACCCGGTTGACAAATAAATCTCCCATTTGGAGTTCTCCCAAAGCTCTGTAATCAGATTGACAGGAATACCAATATAATGAAGATGCAACTTAGCCTCAGAACGTTGCACACCCGAATTTTCGAAAGTAGACAAAAGATAGGTATATACCAGTCCGCTTTCCAGACTCAGGGTTTTGTTCAACTGCTTACGCACAGTCAACCCAAAAGACAAAGGATCGTTATAGGTTTTCTTCGTAAAGTCATTAGTAGCCATAATGCTGGTATAATTGGTATTGACAGCAGAAAGCGTTTTATCGTAAAAGTTAGGACTACTACTAACAAAATCACCATCTCCTGTATTACTCGCTAAATCTACATTCCCCTGCGAACCATACGATGCGGCAAACAACCAGTTATTGCTTTTTGTTTTTTGATGATCAACAGCAGCAATACTTTCGTCAGGATTCGGATCGAGCACGGTCTTTTTCATTTCCGGCTTGTTTTGCACTGAATCGTTTTGCTGAACCACCATCTGCGCTATCGGTTCTTTTTCTACAGCCCGTAAGGTTGTGGTTGCAATACTACTATTTCTCTCATTCGAAACGGAATCAAAAGCAACAGTCACTTTATTTGGAAGATCAACACTGACAATATTACTTTTTTGAACTGAAGTCTGTTTTTGTTTTAGTACTGCCAATGGTGCATTTGAAATCTGATTTCCTGACATATCAACCTTAGCAACTGTCTGTTGAGCTGTATATTGTTTTGGAGTTTCAGCCTGCTGAGTTACTGCATGCGAGTTAGATTTTATTGCATAATCGGACGTTTCGTTGAAAGAGCGTAGCGTAAAGAGTAAAGTCAGCACAGCAGCGGAACCCATCGGCAACCACATCCACCAGGGGATTATTTTGCGCTTGCCTTTTTTATTCAATCGCTTTTCGATAGCACTCCAATCGTTCAAATCGACAGGCAATTGGTGATTCTCCAATTTCTGCTTCATCATTTCGTTGAAAGCATCGGGTTTGTTATTATTTATATTGTCTTGCATAATCTTGGTAGTTGAAAAGCATTTGAACATTTTTTTGCAAGATTTTCCTTGCTCTCATAAATTGCGATCGCGAGGTAGCTTCGCTGATATTAAGCTCCTTGGCAATCTCGGCATGCGAATAACCTTCGATAGCATACAGATTAAAAACGGTTCTAAAACCATGGGGAAGCTCGCCAATACATTTCATTAAATCGTCGGCAGATATTTTATCAAGCACTGTCACATCCACGTTTTCGATATAGTTATCATACTCGTCTATATCCACACTTTGTTTTAGTGCATCATTTCGTCGAAGGTGTTCAAGCGCTGTGGTTACAAAAATCCGTCGCATCCATCCGGCAAAAGAACCGACCCCGGAATAAGTATCTATCTTCGTAAAGAGCTTCACAAATCCATCTTGTAAAAGATCGCGGGCCGTTTCCCTATCGGGCACATAGCGAACACAGACACTCATCATTGTCGAAGCATGAGTCTCATAGATCTTTTTCTGAGCCCACGGTTCGCCATTTAAGCATCCCTGTATTAGTTTTTGTTCGTCGGTCTGTACGGTATTCAACTCCATATTCTTACACTAAGATGAAATATAAAAAAGAAACGTTGCATCCCTTTTTATAAAAAACAAAAATAGGCATATTTTTACAAAAAAATCCCACTCTGAAGTGAATCAGAGTGGGAAGATCATTTCTTCTTCGGGTAAAGCATCTCATACAATTCCCGGTAACATTAAATCATTCATTCCCGGTTAATCAATAATTTCCATTTTCCTCAGCAGAAAAGAAGCATTCAGCTTTTGACTGATGCCATTTTTGAGTTTATAATCAAAATATAAATGATCATTTACAAGTTCAACTTCAAAACACTGATTAATAGCAACGCCTTTATATTTCTGTTCTAACTCTCCAATCATCAAATCGTGCGTGGCAACAATTACCGGAACATTTAGTTGAATCAATTTTTCTATAAATCCTAATGAACCGGTTTGTTTGTCTTTCGTATTGGTACCACGTAATATTTCATCTAAAATCACCAATGTTTTAGGTTGTCTTTTAGTGTGCTCGATAATCTCCTTTAAACGCAAAAGTTCAGCATAAAAATACGACTCATTGTTTATAAGAGAATCTTGAATTTTGAGGCACGAAAAGATATCGCAGGGTGTAAACGAGAATGACTTTGCAACAACAGGAGTTCCATTCATAGCCAATAACAAATTCACTCCCACCGTTCGCAAAAATGTACTTTTTCCAGCCATATTAGCTCCCGTAATAATCAGTACCGATGGCATACCCGAAATACTAAAACTGTTATTGACCCTTACATCTGGATGTATCAACGGATGACCCATATCCTGTGCTTGCACGCTAAATCCCTCATCCGAAACAGTAGGATAAACAACAGCCTCGTTATTATTAAAGGCAAAAGTAGCAAAGCTAATCAAAGTTTCCATTTCATTAAACGTAGTAAACCATGCCGTTGTATTACTATTGTATGTAAGTTTCCAACGCGAAAAAGAATAGAAAATATGTAGATCCAACAAAAAGAATGCGTTTAGCGTGAGGGATAGAAGTTTATTTTCTTTCACCTCAAAAACAGAAAGAATAGTATGCAGCGAACTCAATATTTTGCTGGCTGTGCTATCATTTTGAATCAATGATTTTTTAAGCGACAGAAGGTGCTCTGATTCAAACGGAGTCTTTTCAATCAGATGAAAAGCAGCGACATAACTTTCGATATTGCTCGCAATACTTAGTAATTGAGAATGTGTTTTTAAAATCTTCTTTTCATGGCTAGCAACATAAATGAGTGAAACGGCGAGCAGAAGACCAAGCACTCCACAAGGCAATACATTAAACGCCGACAAAAGCGTACAAACAATATTTATCAATCCCAGTACAAAGGCTGTAATTCTTATTGTGCTGAAATCCTTTTGAGTCTCATTCATCCAGTTCTGCAAAATAGATTCCGTTCCATTTCCTTTAATAGATTTGGCGATTGATTGAAAGTCCTGAATAAAATCATTGTTATCGCACAATTCAGCTATAGCAGCTTGCTTATTCTGTATTACTTCCGGACTTTTATCAGGGGAACAGAGACTTTGAGCCAAAGTGGCACATCCTTTTTGTGTATTACAGCGGTTTATATATTGAAATATAGATCCTTTGCCAAACAAATCAAAATCGGTAGACAGCGAAGTATTGATAGTTGCATATCTTTCTCCCGCATTTCGTTCGGAATAGTTATAGTCGAGATACTGCAACTCATCCTTATTGATCTGAATCTTTGAAGCAAGCAAAATGATTGCATCTGCAAGCCGATTGAATTTAACGACGAATAGAATAAAGAAACTTAGCGATATGATAGAAATGAACAAGGGCAGAACAATATAATCTGTTTTAAACAGCAGAAACAACGAACCTGCAAAACAGATAAATAAACAAAAGCGCACCAAAGAGTATCGTCTGCTTTGGTTCTTAAGCCTCTTATAGTCTTCCTCTAATGTGATGATTCTATTTTGGTAATATGCGGCCGGAGAGTTTGAAATCATATTATAAATTATAACGTTTGTGGTTGATATTTAAAATCGTTGAAAGAATGCAAACTCCTCTCAACGATCAATTTCGTGATACTAATTATGCAGATAGGCTTAATCCGATAGTTTGCAAGGACTTATAATTCATACAAACCCATAAAGCTATTCATGCTTTGAATTATATTTTTTAATCAATCGTAAATATTTTCAAAGATAATTATATCTAATCAACTAGCAATAACATTTATAATTTTTTCAACTCAACGCAATATCGAATGACTTAGCAGCAGCTATTTTGCATAACATTCCGATTGTGTCTAAACTAAAAGAATGTATACTTACTTTTATATTGCATTTAATCTGTAAGGTAAAGCTTTGCTTTTAGCTGCAACGAATGCAAAGCCATTCGCCGAACAACTCTCACCAATAATTAATTAGTCAAAACTGCAAATCTCTTCATAATTTATTGAAAAATAATCATCACTTTAGAACTTCACCGACCAATTAAATGATGGAATAATAGAGAAGATAGCCATCGAATTTAAAATCGGAATATTATTTCCTGAAGCATTCTTTTGAGTAGTGATATAATACAAATACGGATTGTACTGGTTATATACATTATAAACTCCAAGCGAAATAGATGCATTATATTTCTTAAAGGCAATATAATTGTGCGTAAAAGAAACATCCAGTTTATGAAAAGGCTTTGTTCTATAATTATTACGTGCTGTCTCTACCACCTGCAATGATGGATTTGAAGTATCCAACTCTCCTGTTGCAGCGTTGGGTGTTGGATACGCAAATACGTATGTAGGCATAGTGATTGGTTTCCCTGAACGATATTGCCAACTGGCAGAAAAAAGCCATGTAGCCGAAAGCTTAACTTCGGATGTTATGGTAAGAGAATGGCGAATGTCTGTAGAGGCGGCAAAAGATTGTCCATAATTCAACTCTTCGAATTTATTTCTGGCCTGCATTAAAGTATAATCTGCGGTAAGCGACCAGTTTTTCTGCGAATACTCAGTAGAGAAGTCAATACCATACGCTTTTCCATTCCCTTGTGTCACAATATTATCAGCTCCTTCGGTAACGCCAATTTTATAAAGCATACTGGTAAGCACATCATATCCTTCTTTAAATTCTACAATATCCTTCATCGATTTATACCATGCATCAGCCTTTACCGAGAACTTACTCTTTCCCCATGAGTAATCTTTTGCCGCTCCCAATGAATAGTTCCATGAAGTTTCGGGGCGCAAACTAGCAGTTGAAGGTAAAAAGATTTCGAACGGAACTCCTAATCCCGGATTTGCAACCCGATGAACTGCTTGCGACATTCTACCAATAGACACACTTACCGAAAAATCATTCGCAAATAGTCCTTGATAGCCAACTCTTGGTTCTATGCTTTTATACAGCTTTTGGTCATTACCCATTATATTTAATCTAAGTCCGGTAGTCAAATGCTGCTTTTCTGTAAACTGATAGTTTGTTTCGGCAAACAATACAGCTTCTGTTTGTTTCATCTGGGTGGATGTTCTAATGCGGGTAGTTGAGCTATCGGTCTGATTGACCTGCACTGGTGAGAAGCTATAATATTTGAAAGAACCACCGCTAGTTAGGTTCAATTTATCGGAAATCCGCGTGCGTAATTTATCATCTAATCCGTACGATTTAATGCCGGTAAGAATTTGTTTTGCCTGATTATAAGTTGTTTTAATTCCTCTTATAGCTGTGCCATAATCAAAACTATAATTGTCGGCATAAGCCAACAGATGATTGTCTGACGATTCTGAGAAAGAGTGATACCAATTAAGGCCTCCATTTTGCTGTTTATTATCTATCCAAATGGCAGTATTTGAATAAACATCAGACTGTGATCCATCAATGCCGTCGGAATTCCTAAACAATGTAAGTTTTAGTTTGTCTTTGTTGGACAGTTTCCACAGTAAATTGGCATTTACATCTGCAAAGTGTAAGGCAATCTTTGTATCATCTATCCCTTTACTAAAAAGCGAAACCATATTTATCAGACTATAATTAGATAACCGACCCGAAACCGACAGTGCTAACTTATCTTTTACAAGAGGTATATTGAGCAACGCTTTGCTAGACAATAGACTAATTTCTGCCGCTCCTGAGAATTTCTTCAAATTAGCATCCTCTGTTAGAACATTTACTACCGAAGATACTTTTCCTCCAAATTCAGCGGGGAAATCTGCCTTATAAAGTCTGGCACTTCGAATGATAATTGGGTTATAAGCCGATATCATTCCAAAGAAATGCTGAGTAGAGTATAAAGGAATACCATCCAACAGATATAAGTTCTGACCATGCAAACCACCACGTACCTGCATGTCGGCAGCACCTTCGCTACTCGAGGTTACACCAGCGGTCATAGCGAGTGCTTTCAACACATCCCGCTCGCCAATCATGGCGGGTAAGGTTTTAAGCGCATGACTATCCAATAGCTTAAGACTGGACGACTGTTCGCTAGCTAGCCTTTTGGCAAAGACTTCTACCTCTTCGATGTACCGGGAAGCAAATGGAGATTGAAGTTCGATAACAAGTGTAGTATCCGATTGAAGATTGAAAGTAACTTCTTTTTTATCAAATGGATAATAATCAATTAAAAAAGTGTGACTTCCGGCGGGCATATTGTAAAGGAAAGCACCTTTGGCATCTGCTTCTACATTTCGTTTATAGTCTACCACCGTAAAAGGAATCTTTTTTATTCCTTTCTTTGTTCTGGCATCTATCAGTTGTCCATGCACTTTGAAACGCATTTCGACAGATTGTGCAGCAATCGTAACAACACCTAAAAACAGTAAACCCAAAACAATTAAAAACTTTGATTGTATATTTCTCATCATTATTCCGATTGTATATCAGTGTGTACAATTAAACTATCCACCACAAAACTTCCAAACAACCCTATACCATTTTGAATATTAGAAAAGGCTGGACGAACACCACTATATGAACCGATAATAGCAGAAACATCTGTAGAACTTTGCATCTCATCAATGTTTTGAGCTATTCTGAATTTTTTAAAACTCGGATCAACAGTTATTAAGTTGATTGTAAATGTGGAAAACACTTTAGGCAAAAAGAATTCTTGGTCCTGAATAGTCCCAGTTGTCAAATAAGGAGCATCTCCCACCTCTTGTCCAAAGGCCGACAGATAGCAGCCTACACTTTTACTTGCAGGCAAACTAAACTTAGCATCTAATATACCAACGTAAGCATCGTACCACTTCCCATTGATTTCTATTCTCGACGAATAACTACTAGCATGAGGTATCAGACATGTTACTACTGTTATTTTACCCGCTTCATTTGGCACTGTGGTTTCAGCGTGAAGTGTTCTATCAGCAAGCTCTACTTTCAGGTAATAGGCTTTCCCCAACCCAATAGGAAATGATTTATCTCTATCCACAAACACAGAACTAGTATCGGCAAGTCGGTGTAGCTCCAACCACACACTATCTGCACCACAAATAAAAACTTTTGCCTTACTAATCGTTTTCAAAAGAGCACTATCACCTGTTTTATACGTTGTACCCAGATAAACCTGAACCTGATTATTCGGAGAGATAAGAGAGTAAACTACAGGTACTGTTTCATTATTCCATGGAGCATCCTCTGTTCGGGTGCAGCCACAGAATAATAACACAGACAGCAAAATGAATAAATAATTCAGTCTAAAGTTCATTGTAGGTTTTATTTAAAGGCATAGCCTAGTTTCAATCCGGCGCAAAACGGTTTAAATGAATTCTTTAGATGCAATATAGTGAATGACACTCCCGTGCTAGCTTCAACAAACATTTTGTTTGTAATTGCGTAACGGTATCCAATTGTTGGCTTTAAGTTAAGGCTTAATTGTAATGGAACTTTTGAATTTAGGGGAGTAGTTATTAATTCAACTGGCATACCAAAATACAAACCCGAATTTAGTCTTGTATTTCTTCCATTCATCACCCGGTCTTTGTAATTAAAGTACCAACGAGGTTCTGCCGCGACAGATAATTGTAAACCCAATCCATATTTTAAATCAAAAATATCACCACCAGTCTGCGTTTTTGGATCATAAGGTCGAATAGTATAGTCTAACATTGACCTCAAACCTGTTATTCCGCCACTAAACAGAACGCTAGTAGTTTTTCCAAGTTTAATTTCGTTAAAATAGCTAATCTTTACGGGGAAAAGAATTGCTGAAGAAATACTGTTTTTATATACCTTCATTTCTACTTCGGCAGTTATACCTTGCAAATTGGAAATTGAAACCGGATCACTTGTTTTATCAGCAAAAAAGGTTTCTTTTTGAGCAAAGGAAGCAAAAATTGTCACCAACAATAAAGTAATAGTAAATAAGATACGTTTCATAATTGAATGATTTTGATAGGTAGTTAGTATAATTGGATTAAATAGAACTCGTATTATTGAGAATTTCTTCGTTCTCAACAGATGTTACAAAAAAACACTTTGGTTGTATTTATTATTTAAAACATAAGAGACAAATTGAGGACATTCACTTATATAAAATCAAAGATTGTTAGTGCTAGTTATAAATTTTTACTTCAAAAAACAGCAGTTCCTAATATTGCTACTAAGAACTGCTATTACGTTTTGAGCGAACCTAATTTATAACCAACTCCGCTCTTTGTTTTCTCTGTCAACTACCCTTCTCCCTTGCACCTTGTACCGCCTGGCATTTAGGATAAAGTTCGCTATGAAAGCTAGAAGGAAGTCTCTTTATTTTCACATTTTATTTTGAATATGCATGGTAAAACCATTCGCAGAACGACGCTCGCCAAACTACGACTAACTGGGATTAGTAAAAACTAATTCAGGAAATGATTATTACATAAAATCAGGTAATTGTTTTTGCCACATTTCATGGTAGCGGGTTCCAACTCTAAATAATGAAATATGCGTTCCTTCTTCGATTAGAACTCCATTTTCTAAAATGGCAATTTTGTCAGCATCAACAACGGTGCTTAGACGATGGGCAATAATTAAAATTGTTTTTCCTTGTTGCTTTAAGTCTTGAATAACTGCTTTTACGTGCTGTTCTGAGTCAGAATCCAATGATGAAGTTGCTTCATCAAACACTAATATCTCTGGATTTTTATATAATGCACGCGCTATGGCCAGTCGTTGTTTTTCACCTCCGGATAGCGAAGCTCCGTTTTCTCCAATTTGCGTATTAAACCCATTTGGAAGCTTTTCTACAAATGGAACTAATCCTAACTGTTGAACAATTGAAACGATACGTTCCATATCAGGCTGCAAATCACCAACTGCAATATTATCAACAATATTCCCCGAGAACAAACTTAGCTCTTGTGGCACAGTACTAACCATGGTTCTCAAACTTTCGTAAGTAAAATGATTAATATCTAAATTACTTATTGTTATCTTACCTGAGTTGAGTGGATAGAGCTTTTGAAGTAACGATGCTAAAGTGGTTTTCCCAGATCCACTCTCACCTATTACTGCCGTAAGCTTTCCTTTTGGAATGGTAAATGAAAAATCATTGAACACTTCTCTACGCGTGCCGTATGCGAACCTGATATTATCAAATTTTATATCGCCAATATTTTCTCTTTTTAGCTCCACTTTGTTCTCTGTCGATTCTCGTTCCAAATCCATAATCTCAAACAAACGGTCAGCAGCAATCAGCGCATTTTGTATTGACTTATTAGCTCCTATCAAACTGGATATAGGTCCCATAAAATAACCCACAATAGCATAAAACGACAATAATTCTCCCGGAGTAATCTCATTACTGATCACAAAATAAGAACCGACCCAAAGAAGTATTATAGTAAACACTTTACTGATTGCTTCGGACGAGTAAGTAGAAAACATCGAGTTTTTACCCGACTTAAATACTATTTTCAACAATCCGATAAACTTCACTTCAGTTTTCATATTGCTGAAATCCTCAATACCAAATTGCTTGATAGTACGAACAGAATTCAACGATTCAACCAATTGGCTTTCCAAGTCGGCTGAATGCTCCATCAACTTGCGTTCCTGCTTCTTATTTAGCTTATTTGTTACAATATAAACAATGGAATAGAGTGGAATAACAATCAGCATTATCAATGCTAGTTTCCAACTATAGATAAACATTAATGCAAACGAAAACAAAACAATAAACACATTTACTGTTAGCGAAATGGATACATCATTGATAAAGGCACGAATCTTTACCGCATCGTTTATTCTAGATATAATCTCACCCACCCGCATGGTATCGAAAAACCGTTGAGGTAGTTTTAGTAAGTGCTTGTAATAGCCTAAAATAAGTCGGGTATCAATTTTCTGTCCTGTTTTAAGCATAAACAGGGTTTGATTTATACCTAACAGGATTTGAAATACAATGATAATAAGCATACCCACACTCAACAGATTCAGCAGATTGGTATTACCTGTGGGTAGCACATTGTCTGTTATCTTTTGTATATAAATAGAGGTAGATAAACCTAATACAGTATAAAGGATGGCACCGGTCAAACTTTGAACAAGTATACTTTTGTGCGGTGCTAGTAGAAATACAAAACGCTTGAAGTTAGATACCTTTTCATTCTTTTCTACAAAATCATCATTGGGAATCAGCAATATCAACACACCTGTCCATTGTTTCATAAATTCTTCAATGGTAAAAGTATGCATCTCACCATACCCCGGATCCATATAAGTCAGTTGCTTATCAGTAACCTTATAAATTACCACGTAATGATGTAACTGTATTTTATCACGTTCCACAATAACATGAGCAATAGTTGGTAAAGGTATTTTACTCAATGAGTCCTGATTTCCTTTTACACCTTTAGCTGAGAAACCTAACTGTTCAGCAGCCTTTACCATCCCCAGTACATTAGTACCTTTCGTATCGGTTCCTGCAATTTGTCGAATACGCGCAACAGGCATTTCCAACTTATAATGCGATGCTACCGAAGCCAAACATGCTGCACCGCAATCGGTAATGTCTCTTTGTTTTACTTTTATGTTCATAGTCTCTATAAATGGAAAAAGAATTAGATTTATTTTGAACACAAATCACGCAAATCAGATAAATTCTGATTTGCGTGATTTGTTTAATTTGCGTTCTATTCACTTAGGTTGCTAATATTTTAGGATTTAACCAATCATCTACTTTATCGAAAAGCAATTGCCAAAGGCTGCGACGATTCAATTTAAATCGTGCAGTAAATGTAAGACCCTTTTGAATATTGCCTTGATAACCGTTCTTTAATTGCAGTGAGTTTTTATCCAATGCACACCTTACCCTGAACATCGGTTTTTGGTCGATAAGCACCACATCATTCAGCATTTGCGACACCTTTCCTTGCATCATACCCCAATCACGATAATTAAATGCATCAAACTGAAAGGTCACCGATTGATTTTGTCTAATATAGCCAATGTCGGATGGTGCGATATAACATTCGGCTAACAATACATTGTTGGTAGAAATATAGGCTAAGTTTTGACCGGGAGAAATAAAATTACCTTTTTGAAATCCTGCTACCTGAACCAAAGACCCTGACATAGGAGCAAGTATCACATACTGTTGCTTCTCTTTCTCAACCTGCTTGATACTCGATGCTAGTTCATTGTTTTGTTGGTTTAATGTGGTTTGCTCGGCTACCCAGTTGGTTTGATAATCTTGTTCCAGGGCTTTTAATTGCTCATTAGCTTTCTCGTAATTGTTCTTTGACTGTAGATAATCAAAGTTGGAGATTACTTTTTGCTCGACTAATGATTTTTGTGTAGCCAGTTCTTTTCGTAAGTAGTTTACTGAAATTTGTTGTTCGTTGAGTTTTGCCTGATAGCGATAATATTCTCCTCGGTATTTGGGAGTTAACAGCTGATTGTACTTAGCCGATAACAAACAAGCTATATCAGAAATAAAGAGATCATTCTCCTGCATCTTTCTATTGGCTAGAGCTGTTTGCTCGTTTAGCTTATCAGAGTTTAGGATAATCAGTGTATCCCCTTTTTGAACTGTTTTATTCTCCAGCATTCGGTACGAAATCACTTCACCATACAATGCCGATTGAATAGTAGTATTCTCGTAAGGCGAACGAATAACACCTCGACTTTGCGAACTGATATCTACTTGCACTAGTGGAAGCGAAACAAACACCAGCATAATCATCACAAGAATTAATCCATAAATAGCTTTACTGCGCGTACTGATACATGCATGATAACATTCTACGGTATTTTCAATTATTTCGGGAGGGAAAAGTTGGGACATTCTTATTTCTTCTTTTCAATTTTCATTGTGTTTCGCCTATCTCTCTTGGCAGCATCACTTCCGATTTGATAGCCGATAAAAAAAAATATAAGAATTAATAGTCCAAACCTAATAATCTTACCGTATTGTTTCTTAATATTTACACTCACATTTCTTTTTAAATCAAACGAAACAACTTTATCATAATGTTCATTCATATCTGTTTTAGTTATCTTCTCCATATATAATTCCATTAATGTATATAAACTTTAGGTTACGATAATCGTTAAATTATCGTAACCTCTTTAATTACTGCTGAGATTATCTTCTATCTCGCTCTGCTGCATCTTTACCAATCATATAACCTATGGCAAATAAAGAAATACAAATTTCAAGAAACATCCCACCATTTATCTCACGCATTTCTTTCTTTGAAAGTTCTACTGCTCCAATTAATTTTACATCTTTCATAATCATTGATTCATTTTATACCCAACATAAGCTCCCAGTGTAAGACAACAACAAGCTATTGATGCAGCAGCAAAACACAAGGCGAGGATAAACCCCCCATTATTCTCTTTCATTTCTCCAGCATTCATTTCCTGAACACCATAATTGTTTAAATCTAAGTTTTTCATTTTATTTTTAAATTAAACTGTAAATACTTTTTTTACCACATCTTAAAGCCTGTGACTTGACTCTTTGTATTCGCGAAATACGAATACAAAGGTATGTTTGCTCCGTCTGAAAAATTAAACGGAAGTAAAAAAGTGATTTTTTTTCAGTTGATTCTCATTAATCAAATTGTTAACAGATAAAATCATATATAGTTTTACTCCTAGTACTTATCCAAGCAGGACAACATTTTACTGTATTTTCTATAATTCGGGAAGGAAAAAGTTGAGGCATAGATTATTTATGAAATAGAGAAAATAGCAACAATGAATTATTAAGTATGTGAATAATAATGCTATACCGCAAACCATATTTCAACCGAGCATAACCAAAAATCAAACCACCTACTATTTGAGGACTTCCAAGTATAACTGAAAATCCCAATAAATACCATATGTTTCCAACAAAATTTGAAGCATGAATCAATCCAAAAACAATAGAAGAACCCCAATAAAAATACTTTATATTTAGACTTATTAATTCCTTTATTTCTTGCTTTCTTGCTTTAGATACAGAAAAAAGAATAATTCCAAAAATCAACATTATCGCAACGTAAATCAAAGTTTTAGTACGAATAAAAGATAGTGCTATGAGTGCAACAAACAAAATAATCAAAATAACAAGATACTTTCTTGACCATTTAAACCACGATCTGAATATAAACTCTTCAATAACAGGAGCAAGGAAAACTCCATATAGAATAAATATAGTCGATTTTTCAGAGAAATTTACACGGGTAATTCCTAATTTTTTGCTCCCAACAGAAATGATTAGAATTAGTGGAATATAAGCCAATAAAAAAATTCCATATAGCTTGATTAAATCTTTAATATTTGGATTTCTCCGTTCGGGAATATATGGATTAGTTATAAATTTCAATATAGTTTTAAACATATAAATATAATTTTAAATTGTAAGCACCGACTAATTTTGACAGTAAAACTAGTTTTATCAATTTAAATATAGTAGTGTAAAATAGTGCATATAAAATAAGCCACCAATTAAGGCAAAGAATAACATTAAATTATTTTCTAACAACACACTTGAATTTTTCTACATATGAAGATGGTTTTAATCTATTGTACATTTATAGATTTAAAACAAAATCAAACACATCTTTGCCTGTTGTAATCTCCATTCTTTAATATCAATAAACCCAAATGTAAATAGCAATTTACACTTGGATTTAATTGTTTGTTAGACTTTCATTAGTATAAAGATCCACGCTCTAAATACGATTCTACTTTACGTACAGCTAGTTTTAATAACTATAGTTTTCTAATATCAAATCTCTTGTTTCCATATTACCACATAATATTTAAACCATTTGTATCAAACCTGGAAGAAAATAATCATTCACATAACTTTTAAACCATTGAATAAAAGATCCTCCGTCATTGCTTACCAGTTCTATTTGGTTCATTTCCTGAACCCCGTATTCATCTAAATTTAAGTTTTTCATTTTTGTTTTAAATAAAGAGTGCAAATCCATTTTTAATAATCTCAATAGCAATAGACAATAAACTACCACCTTCAGTTTTTCTAATTTCCTCAGCAGTCATTGCCTGAACGCTATACTTGTTTAAATCTAAACTTTTCATTTTATTTTTAAATTAAACTGTAAATATTTTTTACCACAACTCAAAGCCTGTGGCTTGACTTTTTGTATTCGCGAAATACGAATACAAAAATAGGTTCATTCCGTCTAAAAAATTAAATGGAAGTAAATTATAGTAAATTTTCCCCTTCTCATATTGGGAAAGTTGTACCTAGAAATGGATTGAAGGGCTTCAAGATACTTTTTACAACATCAGAAACTCCCCCTTCAGTAATCTGAACTTCTATGGAGTTCAATTCTTGAACTCCATATTTACAAAAATCAAGTTTATTCATGTTTTTTATGTTTTAATCTAGTAGAACAATACCTTCTGGTGGTAAAATATAATGATTTACAAAATCTTTTATGCTCCCTAAAGGCTTCCACCTTCAATTTGTTGCAGTTCTAATGAGCTAATTTCCTGAACTTCAAATAATTTTAGATCAGCATTTTTTATAGATCTTATTGTATCACCTATAAAGTGACTATTTTATTGATGACATAATCTATAAATTGAGTCAATGGCATAAGCCCACCCTCAGTTTCTCTCATTTGTCCAGCATTCATTTCTTTAACGCTATAATTGTTCAAATCTAAGTTTTTCATTTTATTTTAAATTAAACTATAAATATCTTATTGCCACAACTCAAAGCCTGCGGCTTGACTTTTTGTACTCGCGAAATACGAATACGAAGATATGTTTACTCTGTCAAAAAAAATAACGGAAGGTAAAAGCATAGCTTGACCCACTAACGTTTCCTATCTATGATATGATTTATATATGACATAAGGTAAAACCATCAAAAAAATATTCCAGAGGCCAATTATTAATAAGAGATGTTATTGTAATAAACGCCTCCTGTTAATAAAAAAAACTAATTCAGCATGCTACGTAAATTCTCCCTGAAATCAAGATAAGCAAGCACTGCTTCTGCTACACTATTCAAGTATCCACCTTCAGTTTCTGCTTTTTCTCTTGCATTCATTTCCCGAACGCCATACTTGTTTAAATCTAAGTTTTTCATTTTGTTTTTAAATTAAACTGTAAAAAAAATTTACCACATCTTAAAGCCTGTGGCTTGACTCTTTGTATTCGCGAAATACGAATACAAAGTTATGTTCCTTCCGTCTGAAAAAGTAAACGGAAGTATTTACGTCCAAAAACTAATATTAAACATTTATAAAATCTCTACATCTCTCTTTGAGAAGTGAGATTTCAATAGTCACACGATGACTTGAGGTCATCGTATAACTATGTAAAAAGAGATAGATTACTTCAGATATTTTGCGAAGAATCCAAGCATATCTTTGTAAAGATCCATTTGGTTTTCTTCACGTTGATAACCGTGTCCTTCGTTGTATTTCACTAGGTAAGGCACGTCAAAGCCTTTTTTTCGAAGCGCTGTTACCATTTGGTCAGACTCATTGATATTTACGCGTGGATCATTGGCGCCCTGCACAACAAATAAGGGAGCCTTAATCTTATTGATTTGATATATAGGCGACACTTCTTTTGCTATTTTAGCTTCTTCCGGGTTATCTAAATCGTACCAGATTTGTTTCATCATTTCTTTGTAGGGTTTCCAATATTCAGGTATAGAGCCAAAGAAAGTCTCGATATTGGAGATACCCACGTAATCAACACCACAAGTGTATAAGTCCGGAGTTTTCACCAATCCCATCAAGGTAGCATATCCACCGTGACTACCACCATAAATAGCAATTTTATCTTTGTTTACCCAGCCTTGAGCAATGCAGTACTTTACACCATCTTCGATGTCATCCATTACCTTGCGTCCCACTTGTTTGAATCCGGCACGCAAAAAGTCTTTGCCATAGCCACCTGAAATGCGGAAGTTAACTTGCAAAGTTGCATATCCACGACTGGCAAAAAGCTGTGTCTCGGGATTAAATCCCCAAGAGTCTCTTATCCCTTGCGGTCCGCCATGAGGATTGACAATCAAAGGTACTTTTTGTCCATTTACGGCATTGGCAGGTAATGTAATATATCCATGAATCGTCAACCCATCGCGACTCTTAAAGGTGATTGGGCGCATTTCGGCCATATCAGCTTCTTTTAATTGTGGCATCAGGTTGTAAAGCAGGCTTACTTTTTTAGTAACAGCATCGTATTGATAATAAGTGCCATAAAGTTTATCACTTTGAACAACAACAAGGAATTTAGTTTCATTATCATCATTACCCACAATGTAATACTTCTTACCTTTAAACTCTTTTGTCAATCGTGCTGTCAGGTCTTTGTAAAACTTACTTACCGGAACAAGCACATATTTATCGCCCTCGTAGGCATAGTAATCAACCTCCCAGTTTCTTTTGCGGGAAATATCCATACCATTTACGTCATAATCAGGATTAGAATAAATCTTCTTTATCTCTCGATTGTTTTTTAAATCGTAAAGTACAATTTCTGTTTTATCGCCGTTCAGATTAGTCATTACATAAGCTTCATCTTTATTTGTTGAAGCATAATTGAAACTAAGAATCCCAAACGTATCATCCCAGTTTGTTTTTTTGAGCAACTTGAATTCTCCTGTTGCCATATCTTTATAATAAAACTCATTCTGAGTTCCATTTACCATTTTTTCATATCCCCGAAGTTCACCATCCTTGTCAAATTCATACCCTTGAATTGGATTAGAGACATCTTTGTTTTCGAAAAGTTGAGTCAATTCTCCGGTAACAACATTTAGTTTATAGGGCTCAAAGATTTGCTTATTATTCTTATTCAACGATACGATAATATAGTTTTTCTGATCCTTCAATATGCTCAGGATATTGGCTTTCACGCCATCAAATGGAGTTAAGTCTTTCGTATT
>Ga0209540_10000883_pt1 | contig 24404 bp, 20 predicted proteins | sample BarGraIncu01121A_FD_184501 | JGI IMG/M metagenome (GOLD analysis project Ga0209540, IMG submission 184501) | Arctic peat soil microbial communities from Barrow, Alaska - Barrow Graham LP Incubations 011-21A (SPAdes) (version 2) | ecosystem: Environmental > Terrestrial > Soil > Wetlands > Peat... | reverse complement strand
CATTCTAGTACAAAGTACAAAGATATATTTATTTATCCCAACTTGTTATATCTATAAGGGGTTCTTCTTTGGTGTAGAGAATGCACCAGTTGAATTCAATGATTTAATCTTAATATTGGTCCCACTAGTTTGCTTGATTGTATTATTTATGGAGTTGAAAATATTTAGAAAGAAGGAATGTTAATTCAAAAAAACATCTGATTGCAGATGTTTTTTTACGTTATTTAAATTTATTTATAAATAATTAATTTTTATATGAGAACCTTAATAAAAACTTAAGAATTGCACAAATACTTTGTAAGATATAATCTCTATACTAATAGATGTAAGTAGGAAAATTATAGAAAAGAGGGATAATCTAATGAATGTGTTTTTAAAATATTTATTTAAATCTACCATTTGTAAGAAAGGGCGAAGTCTCCTATTAATAGTTACTATAACAATTTCAGCAGCATTATTAATAGGATCCATCGGGGCTGTGAAATCCGGTAATAAGGTGAGTGAGGAGCAGGTAAAGAAATCAATCGGTAATTATGAGGTTGCAATAACTGCAAATAAGACAAGTAAAACACCATTTTTTAGTAAGAATACAATTTCTAAAAGGGACATCCAGTCTTTTGTAGCTATTATAAGTGCGGATGGATATTTAAGTAAAGATGATAATGTAATTATTAATATTGTAGGAGTTGAACCAGAGGATTATAAAAAATTACCAAATATGAAAATATTAAAAGAAAATAGTTTAAAGCCTTTAATAGGAGAAAAAATTATAATTTCAGAAAAAACTTCAAAGGCTTACAATTTGAAATTAGGAGATGCAGTAAAAATAAATGTAAGAGGAGAAGAAAGAGATTTTAAAATTTCTGCTATTGCTGAAACAAGTGGGGAGTTTAATCTAGATTTAAAAAACCAGTTTACTGTAGTAGCAAATGAAAAAACTGTTAATAGTATATGGAAAGTTCAAGGCCTTTCTAATCTTATGCTGCTTAAGTTAAAAAATGATATTAATATTAACAAATTTATTAAAAACTTCAATGAAAAAAACAGTGATTGCTTTGCTAGCCTAACCTTTGATAGAGATAAAGCAAATGAGGATGCAGAATCTGTAGCAACACTTTTTTATTTCATGTTATTAATAGTAGTATTTATGAGCTCATTTATAATATACAGCTGTTTCAAACTTATAATTGTTGAAAGAATGCCTGTTATCGGAACTTTTTTAAGTCAAGGGGAAACAAGAAGTGGAATTATAAGATTATTACTTGGCGAAAGTCTTATATATGGAGTAATAAGTGGGATATTATCTATATTCTTAGGTGCAGGGTTTCTGTACATATTAGCAAGTTTACAAAATAATTTTAAAGCATATGGAGTTCCTACAAAGGTAGATTATAATATAAACTATTTTGTAGCTGGATTAATTTTTGCCATTAGTATCTCTTTAATATCAGCACTAATACCAGTTTTAGCTACAAGAAAGTTGCAGGTTAAAGATATTATATTAAATAAACCAAATGTTGTACAGAAAAAACAATATAAAATAACTTTGTTTGGGATTATTTTACTACTCACATCTTTTATTATAAATTCTTTAAATAACAATATAGCAGTAAAGTTTTCACCAATTACATTCTTTTTATTTATTATTGGAGCTATTATCTTATTGCCAACAGTAATAAAGAAAATAGGTTACCCTTTAATGAAGTTGTTTGAGAATATAAATGTGTTATTTAAATTAGCCCTAAATAACATTATAACTTCAAAATTATTGTTAAATAATATAAGACTTGTTGTTATAGGAATGGTATCCATAATGATTATACTGTCACTATCATCTTCCTATATGAATGCAGTAATAGGTATGGCAAAGGATTATAGTGAAGATATTTCTGTGGGTCAAGGAACAGATCCTGAAAAAATAGATTCAATTATAAATAATAATAACGCTGTAAAGGAAGTAATAACAACGTATTTCGTGGGCGATGGACAAATAGAGGGAACGGACACGAAAATAGCTATTGGAGGAATTGATCCAGAAACATATGAAAATTTTAATAACTATTTTGGAATAAGTAATAAAAAAGAGTTTTATAGTAAGCTTAATAAAAAAGAAAAAAATATGGCTATAAATGATGTGGCAGTTAAAAGTCTAAATAAATCAAAAGGTGATTATATAGTCTTGAGGATTAATAATATAAAATCCAAATATAGAATACAAGGTATTTTTAATGCTAAACTTTCTCCAAATCAGATTTTAATTAACAAAGAAAACATGATAAAAGATTTTAAAGTATCAGTACCAGATAGTTATGCATTAAAAATTAGTGGTAATTCAAATGAATTTAAAAAATCACTGCAAGAACAATTGAAGGGAACATCAGCTAAGGTTACAACTTTTGAAGAAGATGTAAAAAATATTACTGAGGATTTACAACTTTTAATAAACATATTGTTGTTTTTCTCATTGATGACTATTGTAATAGGTATGTTTGGAGTAATAAACAATATGGCGGTAAGTTTTATTCAAAGAAAAAGAGACTTATCAGTTTTAAATTCTATTGGAATGACTAGCACTGGGAATATAAGTATGTTACTTATAGAAGGAATATTTTCAGCTGTTTTTGAAATTGGTCTTGGTGGATTAATATCTTATTTTGCAGTTGAAATATCTAATAATTTAGTAAAGTTCATAGAGCTTCCAATACCAATAGAATATGACTTTAAATCCTTTTTAATGATTAGTATAGGAATAATAATCATTATGATTTTATCAAGTTGTCCAGCTTTATTTAAAATCTCAAAGCTATCAGTTGTAACAGAATTAAAATATGAATAAGGGAGGTATATACATTATTATGAACATTATAGGAGTTAAAAGTATTTATAAATCTTTTGAGTTAGGGAAAGAAAAAGTTGATATATTAAATGGATTAAGTTTTAATGTAAGAAGGGGAGAATTTTTGTCAATAATGGGACCTTCAGGCTGCGGTAAATCTACTCTTTTATATATTTTAGGAGGGTTGGATGAACCATCAAGAGGAAATGTAACAATAAACGGAAGAGATTTGTTTTCAATGAAAGAGAAAGAAAAAAGTTTGATGAGAAGAAGAAAAATAGGCTTTGTATTTCAATTTTATAATTTAGTGCCTAATTTATCTGTTGAAGATAATATAATGTTGCCATTACTTATAGATGGTAAAAAAACAAAAGATCTAAAGAATGGTTTAAGTAAAATGTTGGAGATAACTGGATTGAATAGTAGAAGAAAACATACGCCAAGTGAACTATCGGGAGGCCAGCAGCAAAGGGTGGCAATTGCAAGAGCACTTTTATTTAATCCAGAAATAATATTAGCAGATGAGCCTATAGGAAATCTGGATTCAAAGACAGGAACTGAAATAATGAACTTATTCAAAGATATAAACAAAGAGTTTAATAAAACAATAGTGCAGGTAACTCATTCTGATGAGGCAGCAGGGTATGGAACTGATATATTGAGAATTAGGGATGGGGAAATTGGGATTAAGGAGAGTATGAAAAATGGAACCAATATTAAAAACTATGGATTTGACTAAAAAATATAAAAATGAAATTGTAGTAGATAAAATAAATATGACTATTAATAAAGGAGATATATATGGATTTTTGGGGCGAAATGGAGCGGGAAAAACAACTACCTTAAAGATGATAATGGGACAAACATCTTTAAATAGCGGGTACATTGAAGTTTTTGGAGAAAACATAAGTTATAAAAATTATCAATATAAAAGTAGAATTGGTATATTGACAGAAACTCCAGCATTTTATCCCAAGTTAACAGCAAAGGATAATCTGGAAATTCATAGAAGATGTATGGGGATTCAAGATAAAAAAAGAATAGCTGAAGTTTTAGCCTTAGTAGAATTAGGTAATGAAGGAAGTAAGAGTGTAGGAAAATTTTCCTTAGGAATGAAACAGAGATTAGGAGTGGCAAGAGCTTTACTTAATAGTCCCGAATTTTTAATTTTAGATGAGCCTACTAATGGATTAGATCCAGTAGGTATAAGTCATATTAGAGAAATTATATTAAAACTTAATAAACAGAGAAATACTACTGTACTTATATGCAGTCATATTTTGAGTGAAATAGAGCATATGGCAACAAAGATAGGGGTTATTAACAATGGAATTTTAATAGAAGAAGTTCTGTATAAAGAGTTAGAAGAAAAAAATAAAACATATCTTCAGATTAGAGTAAACAATCAGAGAAAGGCTGCCACCATTTTAGAACAGAAATGTGGCATAAGCCAATATAAAGTTTATGAAGATAATATTATACGTATTTTTGATAATGTATATGAAGCTGAAAATATTAATAAACAGATGATAGATAATGGAGTTTTAATAAGGGAATTAAAGGTAAATAGAGAAACACTTGAAGATTATTTTTTAAGATTAACAGGAGGTGAAAAAAGTGTTTGATTTAGTTTACTCAGAAATATTAAAACTTAAAAAATCAAAAACACTTATATTGATAATCATAAGTAGTATGGTTTTTCCTGTTTTATGGTTTTTAATAACGCCATTTAACATTCAGAAACAAACATGGGTAACGTACACTACAGAAACAGAAGATATTATGTTTATGCTTATAGGAATAATAGCTTTTGTATTACTATCATCCTATATATTTCTCAGGGAATATTCAGACAATACAGTGAAGGTATTATATAGTTACCCCGTAAGTAAAATATCAATATTTATAAGTAAGATGCTAACCATAGATATAATAGTAGCACTAATATACCTTCTACATTTTATAACAGTGTTTGCTGGAGGGCGACTGGTAATACCTCAATCACTTACAAAAGAATTTTTTTTCATGCATATTAGCGTGTATATAACTTCTATGATAATGCAATTTTCATTAATACCTCTTTTGATTTTTATAATTAACATATTTAAAAATACAACAGCCTCGGCTATGATAGCAGTGTTTGTTTTATTTTCTAATTTTTTTGTCTATGAAATTGGAAATTATAAATATTGGCCATTTATATTGCCATATTTGCCATTCATGAAGCTTTATAGAGGTGTAGATATAATCAGCGCAGTAACTTTAGCTATAGGAGTGTTTGTTATTGGAATAGTATTATGTATATTTCAATTATTAAGAGTGAAAGATGTTTGATGGAAGGTATAAATAAACAGATATTAGAAATTTTAAATACAATCAAATAATATTTATAGTATGGAGGGTGGGGTTGGATGGAACATAGTGCTTATTTGACGTGTTATATGTTAAAATAAGTATTAAGAGGTGGAATAATGAACGTTTCAAGTAATATAAAAATTTTGGTAGTTGAGGATGATAGAGAAATAAATACATTAATCAATAAGATTTTATTAAAAGAAGGGTTTGAAATTGTACAAGCGTTCGATGGGAGAAACGCTATGGATAAGTTTCAATTTGATGGAGAGTTTCAGTTAATAGTATTAGATTTAATGATACCTTTTATAGATGGTTTTGAAATAATAAGAAGAATAAGGCAAAAAAGCACAGTGCCTATCCTCGTAATATCAGCAAAAGACACAGAAATGGACAAAGTATCAGCTATAAGTATGGGGGCAGATGATTATATTGTTAAACCCTTTTCTATAAATGAGTTTGTGGTTAGAATAAAAGCCCTGCTCCGAAGATATATATATTTTAATAATGAAGAGGCTGCTCATGAATCAATTATAAATTATAAAGATTTAGTAATGGACATAAGAGCTTATACCCTAGTAAAAAGAGATCAATTAGTAAAGACTACACCCACTGAGTTCGAAATATTAAAGCTGTTTCTGTTAAACCCTAATAAAGTTTTTACTAAATCTCAGATATATGACAGTGTTTGGGGAAGGGATGTTATAAGAAATGATAACACGGTTATGGTTCATATAAAAAGGCTTAGAGATAAGATTGAAGATGATATAAGTATCCCGGAATACATAACAACAGTTTGGGCAATAGGATATAAATTGGGAGAATAAAGATTATGGAAAAAATATTTTTGTTTTTGAGTATAGCTATAATTATCATTTTATTTCTAATAATAGCTTCAATGAATAAAAAATTGAAATATATTAAAATTACTTTGGATGATGTGCTTTCGGGGAATATAAACAGAAGAGTTACGTTAAATAACAATACAAAATCTATAACAGGTTTAGTTAATAATATAAATGGAATTGTAGACAATATGTGTGAAATTGAAAATGAAAAGGTAAGTAAAACTAATACAATGTCTAGAATGATTTCAAATATATCCCATGATTTTAAAACCCCACTTACATCATTAATTGGTTATATTGAATTAATCAAAGAAAGTGATGATTTGAGCATAAAAGATCTGCGGGAATATCTAGATATTATTCATAATAAATCATACTATTTAAATTCAACACTAGAAAATTTCTTTTATTTGGCACGATTAGAGTCAAGTGATGAAAAGTTTAACATAGAAAAAATAAATCTAACGGATGTAATACAAGAGCAAATAGTATTTTTTTATAATGATTTTAAGAATTTAGGTATAACGCCAACTATTGAATTACTCAAAGAAAATATTTATGCTTTAGCAGACAAAATTTCAGTAGGTAGGATATTAAATAATTTATTATCTAACAGTTTAAAGTATGGAAAAGATGGAGATAAAGTTGGAGTATCAATTAAAGAAGATAATAACTATGTTTATGTGGAGGTATGGGATAATGGTAAGGGTATTCCTAATAAAGATTTAAAACTGATATTTGAACGGTTATATACTGTTGAAAATTCAAGGAGTGCTCAGCTAAGCGGAACGGGTATTGGGCTTAGTATTGTTAAGCAGTTAGTAAAAAATAATAAGGGAATAATAAGTGTGGAAAGCACTCCATTTGAAAGGACATCGTTTATGTTTTCACTACCTAAGGGATGATTAGTTCATAATCCTATCCTCCACTGGATAGGATAAAGCTACCATAAAACAAACACTGAAAAGATTGAAAGAGTTGCAGAAAGTTTTAGAAAAATTATAGTGAAAAATACACCATCTACTCCTACCTTTTATAATATTTTTATCTTCTTCAAAAGGTAATGTTTGACATGCTTACTATATTAACTCCATTGTACAATATTTTCTGCCTATTTATTATAAATTTCATTATTAGAGAATAGGCAGATCCCAAAAACCAATAGGTAGCTATTACTACAAATATAAAAATCACATATTGTTTTTAAGAGGTTACTAATTTAATAAATTTTTTAGTTGTTAAGATATAAAAAAGTATATATACAATCACATAAATTACCAGGCTGAATAAATAGGGTAGTAATAAGCTTATTTCCAAATACTTATTCAAGAAATTTTGTAGTACCATAATAGCGACAAATGCGTGTATAGAACCTACTAGAACAGGTAAAATATAGCTTAGACCTACTTGGTTTGATACTGCTCCATAAAGCTCACTTTCACTTAGTCCAAGCTTCATTAAAATTTCATATTTTTTCTTATCTGCAATAGCATCATTCATTATTTTCATATACATGATACTTGCCGTGGATAGCATAAATACCAATCCCAAAAATAACCCTGTGAATTTTACAACACCGGTAAGTTCATTATATGAAGTATAATATTCTATATATGAGGTTAAATTTCCCTTTAGTTCTGGTATATTAGCTAATTGTTTTGACAATTCTAAAGAATTATCCTGATCACTTACAATAATACCCTTAAAAATATGTTCTTTTTTTCGTTTCTCTAACTTATAACAATTGTTTTTAAATTTATTGTAATCATTATCGGTAAGAATAATAGTGTTATTTTCAAATCTTCCACCTAGCAAGGGGGTATTTATGGTCTTTTTAATTTTTATATCTAACCCATACATATTTAATAATTGGTTATCTTTAAATCCACTGTCATTTGAAGATGTTATTGTTATTGCGACACCATCCTCCAATACCTTTGCATCATTTATGATAGAGTCGATATTTTTTACTTTTAAACTGCCAATGATTTTTCTGAAATCCGAAAATTTTAGAACAGGATAATTCTTATTAAGATCACCCTTCTTTTGATTATTAAGAATCAAAAATTTTGTTTTAATATCAAGGAGAACTTTATGATTTGAATTATTTATAGTACTCAAAATTTTTTCATCTACTTTACTATCGATGCTAATATATGAAAAAGAATACGGATATGTGACTTTTGTTGTGATTTCCAACAAATGTTGTACTGAAAAAGATGCTCCTATCGCAGTTATTGTTACTGCAACTATTATTGTTATACAAGCCAAAGTTCTATAATTGTCTCTTATTCTATATGCTAAGTTCGAAATACTTATTATATTGGTTTTATTGTACAGTATCTTTTTGTTATTTATCATATATTTAATTACCACAGATAAAAATGAACTAAATAATAAAAATGTTCCTAAAACAATACAAAACATAACAATACTTGCATCAATAACAAAGGATTCAGTAAAAATATTTCGACTGTACAGATAACCTAAAAAGATTAGTGCAATTGATAAAATGCCTGTTAGATATCTTGTTTTTAAAATTTTATCTTCCTGTTTTTCAGCATTTAACAAATCAATGAGGTTACTTCTGATTATGGTCATAAACCCTCTTAATGCTGATATAGAAAATATTAAAATGAATATAACAGCGGTAATTATAATTGCAGGTACTGATAAATAAAATGTCACCTCTGTATTCATAGATGCGATTTTAGTCAAAAGCATGAGAAAAGCTTTTTGAAAAATAATACCTAAAAGCAGACCGAAAATAAGTGATACTGTTCCTAAAATTATTACTTCAATACCAAAAGCTACTGCGATTTTAGAATTATCTACTCCCATAAATGTATAAATACCTATTTCCTTTTTTCTCTGCTTCAAGAAGAATGAGTTTGAATAAAGTATAAAAAAAAGTATAAAAAACACTAATAACACGGATACCATATATAATGTTGCCTTAATAAGCAATTTATCCGAGTTTGCTAAATTCAATGAAGGATTGAATAGCAACGAAAAAAAGTTAAAAAAAACAGTAATAGAGAATACCATACAGATAATATTAAGTTTAAATAATTTAATATTATTTCTAGCATTAAACATAGCCAATTTAAAACAGTTCATTGTGGCCACCTCCACCAAGCGATGCCATCATAGTAAGTATTCTTTCGTAAAGTTCTTTTCTTGAGGTATTCTGGTTTATTTTTGCATGTATTTGACCGTCCGCTAAAAAAAGTACTCTTTTGCAAAAGCTCGCCGCAAATGCATCATGTGTTACCATAATAATGGTTGTATTAAATTTTGTATTCATATCTGTAAGGCAATTTAAAAGTTCAGTAGCTGACTTTGAGTCTAGTGCCCCTGTTGGTTCATCTGCAAAAACAACGGTTGGAGAGGTTATTAGTGCACGTGCTGCTGCGGCGCGTTGCTTCTGTCCACCTGAAAGTTGGTAAGGGTATTTTTTGAGCTGACCTTCGATTCCGAAGAAATTACTTAATTTAACAACTTTCTCTTTTATTAGTTTATGAGGAACTTTATTCAATGCCAAAGGAAGTGAAATATTATCTTCAATTAACATATTATCAAGCAGATTATAATCTTGAAAAATAAATCCAATATTGTCTCTTCTAAATCTTGATAAATCTTTATTTTTTATATTCGCCATATCTTGCCCGTTAAAAAAAATTTTGCCTGAAGTTTGTTTATCAATAGTTGATATTAAATTTAATAACGTGGTCTTTCCAGATCCTGAAGGACCCATTACACCTAAAAATTCACCTTTCTCAACATTCAAATTAATCCCTTTTAGCGCAGCGAATTCGACCCCTCTTTGACCAAAAACTTTTTTAAGTTCATTTGTTTCAATAATAATACTCATCTTAATAACACTTCCTCTTTAATAATATCTATGTTAATATTATAAATTTTAAATTCTTTTACTGCCATCGATTGATGTTACATTATTTTATTTCAATGTTACAATTTTGTTATATTGTAGATTTTAATCAAAAAATAGTTCTTCATTAATTTTAATGAAGAACTATTTTTGGCTTTCGCTTGCAATATTAAACGTATAATCAGAAATTCTGTTAAATGTTATTAAAAATTCTGTTGAAACATTAGGCTCTGAAGTAACCTCAATTTTATGCCCTAATTTATCTAGCATTTTTTTTGTAATATAAAGTCCCATACCTGTTGATTTAGACACGTTAAACTTACTATTACCAGTAAAGCTTTTGTCAAAAATTCTAGAAATATCTTTTGGCAAAATACCAATACCATTATCTTTAATACTAAGTCTTACGTTATTTTTATCATCTAAGGATGCACCAATTTCTATTAGTCCATTTTGATTTAAATATTTATATGAATTATGTAAAAGCTGATCAATAATATATGAAATCCACTTTTCATCAGATAATATGGTAAAATGTAAGTTTGAAATATTTATTTCTACATTTTTAGAAATCAACAAAACGGAGTTCCTTTTTATTGATTTGTTAATGATTTTATCAATTTCAATGTTTCTAATACATAAATCTTCACAATAATTAGAAGCCCTGCTAATATACAATACTTGATTGGTAAGAAATTTAATTCTCTCGATTTCTGTTTGAATCTCATTTACCAACACATAATCTTCAACTCTTTCAAGTATTAATTCGCATACAGATACAGGAATTTTAATTTCATGTACCCATTTAGTTATATAATCATTTAATTCATCTATTGATTTTTTTAATTCTTGCATCTGTAAATCTGCCTCTACATTCTTATTTTCAATTACATCTTTTAGTATTAAAGTATAAAAGCTTTCATCTTCAGGTATTGTTGCATTAATGTTTTTGTTATTATCCAATGCTTGCCTTAGGAGCTTATATCTACTAATACAATTTGTATAACTCAATATTCCATATGTTATAGAAAGTAAAGCAATTAAGAAGTTGAAATACAAAATATCATTCAAAGATTTTTCCAAATACGAACTTGTAATTAATATAAAATTAAATATTGCGATAACTATAGCAAAAAAAATTACTGTCAATTTATTTGCTTTAATGAAAGAAAGCATATTCATAATATTATATATCCCTCTCCTTTTCTAGTTGTTATAAAGCATTTAATATCTATATTTGACATTTTGAGCCTTATCCTGTTAATGTTTACTGTCAAGGTATTCTCGTTAACAAAATAGTCATCATTCCAAAGTGATTTCATAAGTTTTTCTCGTGAAATTATCTTCGTTTTATTTTTCATAAGTAAACTAAGAATCTTTTGTTCATTTTTTGTTAATTCAATTTTTTTATCCTCATGTGACAATGTTCCACTACCTATATCCAAGATTACCCCTTTATATTCAATTGTTTCTCTTGCATCATTTTGATAATCATAAGTTCTTCTTAAAAGTGCTTGGATTTTTGCTACAAGAAGTTCAAATTGAAAAGGTTTGGTAATATAGTCATCCGCTCCCTGATTAACAGCCATAATTACATCCATACTTGAATCCCTTGAAGATAAAAAAATTATTGGAGTTTTTGCAACGTCTCTAATTTGTTTACACCAAAAAAAGCCATCATAATAAGGAAGGTTTACATCCATTAGAATTAAATGTGGCTTAATATTTAAAAACTTTATCAATACATTTTCAAAATCATCAATTTTATATGTATCGAAATTCCACTTTGATAAATTTTTAATCATATTTGTACAAAATGCTAAATCGTCTTCAATTATGAGAATTTTATACATAAATATTTCTTCCTCTCTTAATATCGGGATTATACAATTAGCTGTCCCAATTTTTTAATCTCTTTAATTTATATAAATTGAACACTAAATTTTTTATTGTGGATTATTGATTCACAACATAATAAATTCCAACTAAAAAAATAAAAAGATGTAAGCTATAAAAGTATTATATCATGTTTGCAAATAATTAAAAATCAGTAGTAAAGGGAAATGATACTAAATTTTTAATTTAATGTTATTAACAGTATCATTTATAATATACAGCTGTTTCAAACTTATAATTGTTGAAAGCACTCCATTTGAAAGGACATCGTTTATGTTTTCACTACCTAAAGGATGATCAGTTTATAATTGTGCTAAAAAACACCTTGCTAATTGCACCTTGACATTAACCAACATTGGATATAATATATTTATATACAATCTTGGATGTGAGGTGATTTATATTATTAAAGTACTAATATTATACTATTTAAGTATTAAATCTACACATGGATATGAAATTCAGAAATTTATACAAATAAATCATATGGATAAGTGGACAAAAATCCAATCTGGCTCCATTTATTATGCTTTAAATAAACTTGAAAAAAAGGGTCTTATAGTATTGTCAGAGGAAGTAGGCAGTGGGGCCAAGGCGCGTAAGGTTTATTCAATTACGGATATTGGAAAAGTTGAATTAAAAGAATTGGTAAAAGAAGAATTAGGACATCAAATTTCAGAGATTGGTTCTGACAAATTTATTGTTTATCCATTGTTAAATATTCTTGATAAAAATGAAATGGTTACTGAATTAAAAGCGCATATACTGAAGTTAGAGGATAAAAAAGTGTATTTTAAAAAATGGCAAAAGATTAAAGTTAATGAGAAAACCCTTGCAGTAGAAAAAATTACATTCGAAATGATCTTATCTAATCTTGAATTTCAAATTAAGTGGCATAATGCTCTAATTGACAATATGGAGGAATGTATTACAGCAAGTCAAGAAATAGCTAAATTAATTTCAAAATTTGATTTTTCAAATGCCCAAGATATAGAATTGGATACGGGAGAAGATATAGAAATCCTAAAATATCAAATATTAAATAATCCTGATACTGCACCTGAGAAATTAGAACAACTTATTAAAGCGTTAAAAAAATAATTAATTATCCTATCCATTACTGGATAGGATAAAAAAATAATATATGTATCCAACATTGGATATAAGAAAGAAAGGATTGATAAAATGAAAATTATTGTATTAATGGGAAGTCCACGTAAGAAAGATAGTTATAATGTATGTAAACTAATTGGGGTGAAATTAAGGAAAAGCTGTACTGTAGAATTTGAATATATATTTTTAAATGATTATGTAATTGAAGATTGTAAAGGGTGTAATATGTGTTTCAAAAAAAGTGAAAACCTTTGTCCTTGCAAAGATGATTTGAATCAAATAAAAGAAAAGCTATTGAATGCTGATGGTATTGTTTTTGCAACACCTGTATATGCATATCAAGTACCTGCACCACTAAAGCGAGTGATTGACAGACTATCATACCTATTTCATCGTCAAGAATTAATAGGGAAACCTGCATTAACAGTAGTAACTTCGGATGGCGGAGGACATAAGCAAGTAAGTAAATATCTTAAAATGACAGTATGTGGATGGGGTTGTAATCTAGTAGGGGCAATTAATATTATCTCACCTATGTTTTTTGAAAATAAAAACGAAAATTCAGCATGGGGATATAATAAAAGCTACCATAGAACAAACACTGAAAAGATTGAAAGGGTTGCAGAAAGTTTTAGAAAAATTATAGTGAAAAATACACCAGCTACTCCTACCTTTTATGATATTTTTATGTTCAACTGTTTAAGAAGTAAAACTTTTACTTCGCAAGCAGACTATAATTTTTGGAAGGAAAAAGGGTGGCTTAATTCCAATTACTTTTATAATGCACATATCAATTTGTTAAAAAGGGGATTTGGAAGTATATTAAAAAGCATAGTTAATTTAGCAGGTAAAAAATTAAAAAACAAATCAATTTCTAGTGAATAACGGTGAATGATCCGATTTAAAGCTTGAAGAGATTAAAATAATAATGGAATGGGTGGCTATAAGGATTTATATAAATCCTTATATGGGTTCATCAAATAGAGAGAGTAGCTACCAGCATGTACAATTGATCCTTCTTCAGAAATTCTTTAGGTTTCCTTTATTTTTATCTGAGAAATATATATTAATATTAATATAACAAGATAAGATTGGGAGGAGAATTATGAAAAAAACTATTTGTGTATTTTTTACATGTATACTATTAATTTTTACAACAAAAACTGCATTTGCAAGTGAAACTCCAAATGTAATAGTGCTTAAAGCCACAAATGAAATTAAAGATGGGTTTCCTGTTTATGAAGAGGGCGGGGAAGATAAGTTATTTAAGGATATTTATAATAAATCTTTTATTAAGAAGTCCGTTAAACTTTATGGTGAAGCACAGCAATATTCAGATTTAAAAAACGAAGAGCTATATTTAGCTTTCAAGAAAAATTCTGGTTGTTACGGGAGGATTGGTTTTTATTTAAAAAAGGGTGGAAAATTTTATGACAAAACAAAGTCACCCTATATTGAACTTTCAAGTGGGCAATTAGATGGTAGGTATAATACACTTGATTCGATAACACAGATTTTTCCGCATGAGATGGGACATATTTTATACAGCATTACAGTAAGCAATTATGAAGATACAAATCAAAATGCAGTGGATATGCATTATTCTAATATTATTACAGAATACAGTACGGCCTTTAATGAAGGCTTCGGAGAGCATTTTCAAGTAATTTCAAGAATGTATGAAGAGAACCAGCAAATTAAAAATGGAATTTATGATGACATAGAAAGAAAGAAAAGTAATATAGGCTCAATATTAAATAGTGGCAGTAGGGATTTTCTTCTTCCTCTAAGATTGGACTATTATAGGGAAATATCACCATTTTGGCAACAGAAATATGAAAATTTAAAGAGGCATGAACTTGGATTAAGTGGAGACGGTAAATATAAGAATTTAAGTTATGATTTTAGAGATACTGAGAAAACAATTTTATATAGAAACATGGGATTTTCACAAAACAAATCCCAAATGAGAAGCATAGAGCAAAGTTTATCAACAGAAACTGTTATCTCCCATTTCTTCGTAAAACTTATAAATACCGACAAAGGAAACATAGATGAGAAGTATTGTAAAATTTTCAATGTTTTTAATAAATACTTAAATAAGGATAATACAGCACAGTTACTACAGTTCGTTAAAGGATATGTAAAGGAATATCCAAAGGAGAAGCAAAGGGTATTAAATATATTCAAAGAGAGTACAGGCTATGATTTTACACAACGGTGTGCTCCAGAAATTTGGATTGTTAGTGAGAGTAAACATATTAATGTTATTATGGATCAATTTGGTGGACTTAATTTCCCTTTTAATATATTCAATATAAATACCTGTGAGAAAGAAGATTTGCTTAAACTAAAAAGTATAAGCAAAATTGATGCAGAAAAGATAATTGTGTATAGGGATAAAAATAGTGGGTTCAAAGATGTAGAATTTGAAAAAATAGAAGGAATAAGCAGCAAAGCTGTTGAAACATTAAAGAACAGTAGTAGTAAAGAAGAAATAGAAAAAGCAAATAAACAAATAAATCAAGGTGGGTTTGAAAATAATTTTTATAAAATAATTTCTGCCAATTTAAAACATTTAATTTTAAGAAGTCTTATATGGTTTGTTATATTTTTTGCAATTTATTATTTGTTAATGATGAAGTCTATAGTTAAGAATGAAAAGAGCTTACTTAAAACTGCTATTAGTAGATTTTTTAAATTTATATTTTACGTTTTAATTGGATTTATAGGAGTTATTGTCAGTTCGAATATTTATTTAGGAGATAAAGCTTTAAGTCCCATAATAGTTTTCATTGCATTGATTTTCATATGTGAAAGTATTACACTTTTAGCGTTACGCAAGGACAGCATTAAGGTAAGAAACAGTCTTATATCAACCTTAATGATGATGATGATAATTATATATTCACTATATTAAGGAGGTTATGATGGGAAAAGCTAGTATTCTGGTGGTTGATGATGAAAAGGAAATTAGGGAACTTATAGAAATTTATTTAAAAAATGAAGGGTATAATGTTATTACGGTAGAGGATGGAATGCAAGCTTTAGAAGCACTAAAGAAGAACGAAATACATTTAATTATTCTTGATATTATGTTGCCTAATATTGATGGCATACAAATTTGTAAGAGAGTAAGAGAATATTTAGATGTACCTATTATAATGCTGTCAGCAAAGAGAGAAGATAATGATAAAATTTTAGGAATAATTACAGGCGCAGACGATTATGTAACAAAACCCTTTAATCCACTAGAGCTTGTATTAAGGGTAAAAGCTCACCTTAGAAGATATCTTAAGGCTACTAAGGTTCCACAAAACAATGAAATAGTAATAGATGATTTAGTTATAAATACTGAGAAACATGAGGTAACGGTATCAGGCAAGGGAATAAAACTTACAGCTAAGGAATTTGAAATATTAAAATTACTAGCAGAAAATGGGGATGTGGTTTTCACCAGTAGAAACATATATGAAAGTGTATGGAAAGAAGATTTTTATCAATCAGATTCTACTATTATGACACATATAAAGAACATAAGAGAAAAGCTTGGTGATTCTGTTAAAAATTCAAAGTATATAAAAACCCTATGGGGAGTTGGATATAAAATTGAAAAGTAAATATTTTGTGGGTATAAGAGCTAGGTTTCTTTCAAGTTTTTTTATATCCCTTATTGTTGGATTGTTTATTGCATTTCTTATGAATGGAATTTCAAGAAATAGGGGAACAGATTATTCACGAGAAATAGCTTCTTTTAATTCTCACTGTGTACCTTTATTTGATAAGATGGAGAAGAATATAAATAATATCCAGCAGCTACAAAGTATAATAAATGATTCATATTATAATATTGTTATTGTTAATAAAGAGGGGGATATATTATTAAAGCCTAAAGAGGATTTTGAAAACAAGATTGATGTACAGGGACTTCTAGGTAGAAAAAAACAAACTAATTTTCATGAAAATCAAATTAAATATTATGACATAAAATTATTTGACAAGGATAGATATGTTGTTGTTTCTAAGTTTTTGATTAAGGGAGATCAATGGAAGTATTTCCTTTTAGGTACTCTAATATTTATTCTTTTGTTTCTAATATTAACCTATGGGAGAGTAAAATATATTGATATTCTTTCTAAAGGACTTATGGAAATATCTAAGGGAGCACTGGATTATGTAGTTGAGATAAAGGGAAAAGATGAGCTTTCAGTACTTGGAGAAAATATAAATTATATGACACAAGAGTTGAGGAATATGAAAGACAAGGAAGAAAAAGCTGAAAAGAACAAGGATACGCTTATAATCAATGTGTCTCATGATTTAAGAACTCCTTTAACCTCTATTGTAGGCTATGTAAAATTGCTAAAAGAAAAGTATCAAGAAAAAGATGAAACAAGTAGATATATAGACATAATTGATGATAAAGCTCATAGACTTGAAGAACTTATAAATGATCTTTTTGAATATACAAAGCTCACTTCCTGTGACATTCAATTGCAAAAAATGGATATTTCTTTAAATGAATTTATGAGACAAATTGTAGCAGGAATGATGCCATTGTGTAGCCAAAATAATTTAAATGTTTTATTACAAGAACCAGAGGAGGAATTATATATAAATATAGATCCTGTAAAAATGGTAAGAGTTTTTGAAAATATTATAATTAATGCTGTGAAATATAGTAATAAACCAGGCAATATTAGTATTCAGGTCATTAAACATGAATATGGAGCAATAGTTAGTGTAAAAAATGAAGGTAAGACTATAAAAAATGAAGATTTGAATAAGGTTTTTGAAAGATTTTATAGGACTGATGAAGCTCGTAATTCTCAAACCGGTGGTTCAGGATTAGGACTAGCTATTGCTAAAAGCATTGTGGATTTACATAATGGAAAGATATGGACGGAAGTTGAAGAAAATAAAGTGATTTTATGCGTACTAATTATCTAATAGAAGAGAACTAATAGGATGTTTAATCATAGATTATATGTAATCTACGATTAAACATCCTATTTTATTATAATACTAATTCTTCGTTATTGTACTATCCTCATATATTTCCGTGTAGTGGCAATAAAATAACCGACATATACGACTATAAAAATAATTATGCTTCTGATAGCTGGTACTATTATGTTATAATCCATAAGTTTACTTAAAACAGACATTGCTACGCAGCTATGAATTATGCCTACAACTAGAGGTAACAAATATGACATTCCTATTTGCCTTGCAGTAGCCTTGAAAATTTCATTTTCTGTCATTCCAAGCCTCTTTAATAAAACATATTTCTCCTTATCTAAATAGGCTTCGGATACAAGCTTGAAATATATTATGCTTCCTGTTGCAATTATAAAAACCAGTGCAAGAAAAGCTCCGAGAAAATAAATTATTCCAAAAACGCTGTAAGAAGATGTATCCTTGCCTACATTTGCACGTAAAGACTCTTTAATGGGGTTGATTTTAATTAACTCCTGTTTTATGGATTTTATATTGTCAGTGTTACTTATTTTTATACCATTAAACTCATATATGTTAGAAGTAGACTTAAGCAAATCATAGTCTTTATCATTTAGTATTAGGCAGGCCATTGGTATAGCAATACCAAAAACAGGAGTTTTAAGTGTATTCTTTATAGTATAGTCCACATTATTTACAGAAGTTTTCTCATTTTTATAATCAAAAAGACTCATTACTACAGTAGGTGGTGATACATATATCGTTTCACCTTTGGATAAGGTCTCTTTTTTTAATTCCATTAGCTTTTTTACTTTTAGGTCAGAACTTATTTTTATGAAATCTGAATATTTTAAGGCTGCTGTTTCTGTATCCGGCAATTTAGTTTCTACATAAATATGGGGTTTTATAATAAGAAATTCAGTGCTTTCTTCGAGGAGTATATCTTTTTTATATTCCTTTAGCTTAGCCTTTACCTGCTGCTTTACTGTATCATCAGAAGAAACATAGGAAATCGCATAAGGAGCTTGTATATAATCTCTGATTCCAATAAAATACTTAAGAGATGCCACTGTTCCATAAGAAGTTAAAGTAAGTGTAGCTAATATGGCAACTGCTGCTAAAGTTCGATAGTTATTTTTTATTCTAAAAGCAATGTTAGAAATGCTTACTATATTAACTCCATTGTACAATATTTTCTTCCTATTTATTATAAATTTCATTATTAGAGAATAGGCAGATCCAAAAAACCAATAGGTGCCTATTACTACAAATATAATGGCAAGAGGTAGATTAGTAGTAAATTTCATGCCAATAGCATGGACTGCGAAGTAATATCCTAGGGATATGCATATTATTGATAATAAACCTTTTACATAATTAACTTTTGGAAGTCGTTCTTCTCGTTTGGATGCATTAAGTAAGTCAATTAACTTACTTTTAGCTATATTTATGTAACCTAAAACTGCATTTACAAAGAAAATTAAAAGGAAAGCAACTGTAGTTTCAATTATTGCTTTAATAGACACGAAAAAGCCTATTTTCATATTAAGTATTGCTACTTTGGCAAGCATCATTAAAAAGAGTTTACAGAATATAACTCCAAGTATTAGCCCTACTGCTGTTGCCGTTATTCCCATAAATATAAGCTCTATAGAATAAATAAGTGCTATTTGAGAATTTGTTACTCCCATGAAAGCATAAATTCCAATTTCCTTTTTTCTTTGATTTAAAAAGAAAGAACTTGAAAACCAGATAAAAAATATAATAAATAAAAGGAGCAAATAAGAAACTGCACTTGATGTGCTTTTAATATAAAAGCTAGTTTCATTGGCCTTTTGAAAATCTGGATTATATTTTAGTGCTACAAAATTATAAAAAATAACTACTGAAAAAATCATAGACATTATATATAAGCTGTAAACTTTTATATTTCTCTTAAAATTATCGTAAGCAATGCTTAAGGAATTCATTTAGAGTCACCTCTGCTTTTTTCCTTTTGTGCGTAATAATCTATTGCGCCGTTCATTGATGAACCCATGTCCATAATTCTTTGAAAAAACTCTTTTCTTCCTCCATTTTTATCAAGCTTTGCATGGATTTTACCATCTTTTATAAACATTATTCGCCTGCAATAACTCGCAGCAAATGCATCATGAGTCACCATTATTATTGTAGTTTTGGTTTTCTCATTTAAATCTGTAAGGCATTGTAGAAGTTCTGCTGATGATTTTGAATCCAAGGCCCCTGTAGGTTCGTCTGCAAAGATAACTGAGGGCGAAGTAATAAGTGACCTAGCTGCAGCAGTTCTCTGTTTTTGACCACCTGAGAGCTGATATGGGTATTTGTCGAGGTGATCTTTTAACCCTAAAAAATCTGCCACTTCATTTACCCTTGTTAGTATTTCAGCATGATTTACCTTGCTAAGTGCAAGGGGAAGGGCTATATTATCCTGAGCTGACATTGTATCTAATAGGTTGAAGTCCTGAAATATGAAACTAATTTTGTTTTTTCTGAAGTTTGAAAGTTCCTTTCCTCTAATTCTTTTCATATCTTTTCCTTCAAAGAAATAACTCCCACTAGTGGGTTCATCAATGGTAGAAATAATATTTAAAAGAGTAGTTTTTCCTGCACCAGAAGGTCCCATTATACCAAGAAACTCACCCTTTTCCACTTGCAAGTCAATACCATTTAAAACAATAGAATCCATACCTTTTGACCCGTAAATTTTTTTCAAATCTTTAGTTTCAATAACAATACTCATAAAAATCCTCCTCATAAAATAAAAGCTTACCTTTATTCTATCTATTGACATCATAGCCTGCCATCGAATTTAAGTTACATTTGGTATATAATGTTACATTTGTGTAACATTGAAGTAATCTGATAGTTTATAAAAACATATAGTAAACTCCGTACCCTTTCCATCTTTAGATTCAACATATATGTCATGACTTAATTTATGAGACATCTTTTTAGATAAATATAAACCCATACCTGTAGATTTTGATACTCCTCTTCCATTTTCTCCAGTAAATCCTCTGTCAAATATTCTCTTTATGTCTTTTTCTTTTATTCCAATACCATTATCTTTAATATAAAGCTTAATAACCTTGTCTTCCTCATTAGCGTAAATATTTATTTCTCCACCCTTAGGCACATATTTGCAAGCATTATTAATAAGTTGGTCAACAATATATGAAATCCACTTTTCATCTGACATAACATTATAATTTATATTGCCCAGCTCTAAGTTTATATTTCTCGATATAAAAAGGGTAGAATTTTTTTTTGCAACTTTTTTTACCATTCTTTCAATATTAATTTCACTGATTTGTAAATCTTGGTAGTAGCTAGATGATTTACTTGTGTAAAGCACTTGATTAATAAAAAAATTTATTCTATTAAATTCTAATATAAGCTGCTCTGACAAATCTATTTCTCCTATTTTATCAGCAATGAGTTCCCCTACTGAAACGGGTGTTTTGATTTCATGAACCCATTTTATTATATAATCATTCATTTCCTCAAGTACTGACTTTACATCTTGAACTTTTTCTTCCATTTCTGCATTTTTAAGCTTTACGATACCTTTTATGAGCTTAAGTTCAAAATAGTAAATTTTGCTTGGAATGATTGTATCTACTTTGTCATAATTACTTATAGCTTCGGAAATTCCTTTGTAACTATACTTCCATCTTTTATAATCAATAAGTGCAAAGATTATTGATATAAAAAGCATCAAAAAATCCATATATATTATGTCTGTAAACTGTGCAGCAATAGGTTTGCTACTTAATAGAATCATATTTATAGCAGATATCATACAAATGAAGTATGCTATCTTTAAGGTTGAATTTTTTATATATGTCATCATATTCATAAAATCATATACCCGTATCCTTTTTTAGTAATTATATAATTCTTAAGTCCTAAATCTCCAAGTTTAGTGCGAAGCCTATTAATATTTACTGTGAGAGTATTGTCATTAATAAAATTATCATCATCCCATATTGCCCTCATTATTCGCTCTCTAGATATGGTTTTTCCTTTGCTTTTCATAAGTAGCAACATTACTTTGAATTCATTTTTTGTAAGCTCTATATTCTTGTCTTTAAACATAAGAATATTTTCCATTAAGTTTAGTATTACTCCATCACATTCTACTAAATCGGAAGTTTGCTCACCATAAGAATAAGTTCTTCTAAGAAGTGAATTTATTTTAGCGATTAAAATATCCATAGAAAAAGGCTTAGTTATATAATCATCCCCACCTGTATTCATTGCCATAATAATATCCATATTGGTGTCCCTTGAGGAAACAAATATTAAAGGGACCTTTGATATTTCTCTAATCTTATTACACCAATAAAAACCATCAAAACAAGGTAAATTTACATCCATAATAATTAAATTGGGATTATTTATAACAAACTCTGCATTTATGTTCTCAAAGTTATCCACAACCAGCGCATCAAAACCCCACTTTATCAACATTTCACTTATATGAGTACACAGTGCTTTATCATCTTCAACGATCATTATCTTATACATTTTTCACGCTCCTAAAATAAGGTGAAATTTCATCATGAAGTTCCGCCTAAAGTTAATTCACATCTGTTGCAATTAATATAACATCGTCTATAGAGTATCCATGGATACTTTCAAAGCTTGAATAATTATTTTTTATCTTTTTATAAAGCTTTCTTGTATATGACATTCTAAAAGGATAGAATTTTTCAATATTTTTGATATATTCTTTACTATATAAGTTATAGTTTTGCGAAATTGCTTCAAAAATAAGGGAAACTAGATTTTTCCTTAAAAAATTTTTTGTTTTATATGATTCATTTGAAGTAAAACCATCATCTAAATCTATTATCTTATTAGAAAAATCAAATAGGGAATTAGTAATGTTATCGAAAGGCCATTTTTCTGAAGTTTGAGAAAAGATAGTCATGTGACCATTTTTTAAATCCTCTTTTGCATCTTGTAAGTCATCACAAAACTGAAGTAATGCTCCATAAGCAAATATGAAATCTGCTTGCGTATCACTCGGACTTCCATGTACAAGGTATGCATCTGAAAGTACAGAGGTACCACCTTTTTCAATGCTTATTCCTAAAATATCCTTTTCGTAAGGTGAAATCATACCCTTTTGCTGCGTAAGACTAAGGCATTGAGCAGCATGTATGCATAAAAGACTATCATATATTTTAGTATAGTGAGTCCTAGGATATTGACCCTCGATTATGCTAACTAGTTTAAATAATGCTTCTTCCTGTGAGGTGTTTGCTTTTATTTCCTCACCTTTTAATCTTAACTTGAATCTTTCATTAATTGATTTTTTATCTTCATAGGATATTTCAGTGCTGTCTAAATAATTATCAGTATAGGGGTAGAGCATACTATAAGCGAAAACTGACGGGGTATAGTCTACCTTAATGTTAAAAAGAGCTTGTAGTATATTCATAATCCAAACATTTCTTAGTGCTTGGACCATTTTATCTAACTTCATATTATTATCAAATTCTTTAACACTACAAATAAATTTATGAGTTATTATTGGAAGTGATTTCGAAAAATCACTTCCAATTTCATCTTCAGTATAGCCACAAGTATGTCCAAAGTTTCTTATCATAGACCACAAAATATTTCTCCAATCTACTCGTTGATCTTTATTTTTAGGACACGTCTTTAGGTGAGAAAATAAGTCAGTTAAAAACTTATTCATATGTTTTTCTCGTAAGATTTTTTCCTTAATATTAATTTCTTCGCTAAAAATGGGAAAACATTTATCAGTATCCCACCATAATTTTATATATTTATTTTTAAGCTTTTTTACCATATTGTATACATCCAAGTTATCCATAATTCACCTCTAATTTCCAATTATAATAGAGAAAGCTAGATTTGTATAGTGTTAAAGAAATATAAACATAGAAGAGTATTAATACTAGGCTATATTTGTATTTGCAAACATAAATCCATAATAACAAGATTGTAAATTAGTTTTGTAATATAGGTCATTATTAATTTATCAATATTATTGTTTAACAGAGCCTAATAATAATAATAATAATATTGTTGATTTTTCTTTAATTAGACTTGGTGATAAGCTTCTACATGTCTCATACACCATCTAACTCATTCGCCGGTTCTTTTTCTCAAGAAACAATTTGCCTTTTTATTTCTTCGATTATCTGAATGTAAATAGGCCTATTTATGCGTAAATCATTATCTCCTTTACCAATTGAAATTCATTATCAAAAAAAGCAGAATCCAATTATAGAGCAAAAAAATATAATTTGCAAGATAGATTTATTGATAAACAATGAATCTGTATTGTAGATCACAAAATTATATGATAATATTATCTTAAAGGGTGAATTGAAACACGAACTTCCAGTTTGTACCCCAAGATTCCCGATTTGAATTTGATAATACCGTTTTGTAAGCGAAAAGCAACTTTTGTAAACGAAAACTAATATTTTGTAACCAAATTTCCCGT
>Ga0209540_10000880_pt1 | contig 24445 bp, 22 predicted proteins | sample BarGraIncu01121A_FD_184501 | JGI IMG/M metagenome (GOLD analysis project Ga0209540, IMG submission 184501) | Arctic peat soil microbial communities from Barrow, Alaska - Barrow Graham LP Incubations 011-21A (SPAdes) (version 2) | ecosystem: Environmental > Terrestrial > Soil > Wetlands > Peat... | reverse complement strand
AAAGCAGCATGCGCGGCAGGAGGACGTGTGGCGCAGCGTGATTCAGCAGCGCGTGGGCGGCACACGGTCGCTCATCGGCCTGATGGTCGAGAGCAACATTCACGAAGGCAACCAGCCGATTCCAAACAACCCGGCGGACTTGCGTTACGGCGTCTCCATCACCGATTCATGCATCGGCTGGGAAACCACCGAGCGGATGTTGCGCTGGGGCTATGAAAAGCTGGCCAAAGCGACACCGAAGACATCTGTAACGGTTTGATCAGTTCCAGTCAGGGCAACACTTATCATCCCATCCCCCCTCCCCGTGGAACGGGGAGAGGGTGTTTATGGGATGGGTGAGGATTTTTTTTAAAACGAGTAGTGGTAGGCAAATGAAAAGAGGTGGACGGTGAATGTGTATTTGCCATTGAACGCCGCGGTCTGGTCGGTCGTGATGTTACGCGTGTTGTAAAAATCCAAGCCATAGGCGGCCTCCAAGGAGTGATGACCGTGTTTGTAGCCCAAACCGACGGTGATGACATTCTGATCGGCGTCAGGATTGGACGGTGAAAACGTCGAGTCGGGCACGGGGCTTTGATAAAATTGGTAACCGGCACGCAGAACCCAATCATCCGCAAATTTCCAGTCGCCGCCGACACCTACGGTGAAAGTGTCCTTCCAATTTTCCGCCTTGTTCGCCGCGGCCCCGAGCAAAAATGTATTGTTGCCGAGGTCCATATTCAGGGAATTGAAGCGCGAGAATTGAATCCATTCAAAATCCGTTTCGAGACGGATTTTATCGTTGAGCTCGATGCCATAACCGGCCGCCACAATGGTGGGAAAGCGAATCTTTGTGCGAAAATCGCTTTCAGGTGTTGCTCCAAGAGATGTTGCCGCGGCCGGAATGTTGTTGATGTCAGAGTGTCCGTTGTAGTGAACGTTCATTGGAGAGCGGCATGTAACAGCAAGGCGTTGATGGTCGGTGACCTGCCATGTCAGGCCGATGTTGCCGCCGTAACCGAAACCGTCACCCGCCAACTTGGCATTGCCATCGGTTACCCCCCCGAAAGGAGCCCACGAATAAAATTGTTTGAAGACCAAGTCCGACCACATGACATCGAGTCCGGCTCCGATGGAGAGTTTGTCATTCAGCCGGACGGAAATTGCCGGGTTGATATTGATGGTTTGGAGTCGGGTGAAATAAGCCGCTTGATACCGCAGAACGCCCGATGGTTGAAAAGCGCTGGAATTCTGATCCCATTCGACGCCAAGACCGTAAGGCACGGTGACGCCGAGACCGATGGCAACCTTGTTTTCCTTCAATGGAACAGACACAAAAAAATTGGGCAGTAATTTCCATGAATCCTTCGTTCTGGCCGATTGCCCTGAAGTCCCTTCGAAAGACGACCGGATGTAAACAACCGTTGGCGCAAGCTGCGCCTCGACGTTCGTCAGATCAACAAGATTGGCCGGATTTTGCTGCACTGCCGACGAGTCGTCAATTTGCGCGATGCGGCCACCGGCGCGCCCCAGGTTGAATGCGCCCGGCGGCGGATTGCGAAAACCTTCACCCTTGAGATTTCCCGCAAAAACAAGCACAAGTGCGACGGACCACAAAACGCGATTTATGGTCCACTCGATCTTCCAACTCTTTTTTTCTTTCACAATTTACAGTTTCTCCACCACTGACTTTTGTGACAGCAATTGTCCCATCACAGGACAAGCGTCAACTTTTTATCTTCCCTGACTGTGAACAAAATTCCGCGCTGAAAAGACTGGCACAACGTGCGGCAGGCTGGACACAGCAACAGTAGTGCCAGCCTGCAGACTGAAATCCCAAAATCCAGATTTTGACGCCCTGACGCAGAGCGTTTGTTGTCGGCCAATAAACGCTTTGTCATGGCGTGGAAAATGTTCCATCCTGTCCACGAAATGATCAAGGTTTCTAACGGCAATGGAAATGGGAATGGCGCGAACGGTTGTTGAAGCAACCCCCCCCAAAAGGCCGCCAAACTGCCCGCGGTTGCGCCTTCATCCGATGTCAAGGAAAGCCGGGTGACATTTCAGACGATGGAGGGCGTGAAGTTGTGCGGCACACCGGTGCGCGTGACACGGCACGCAACCGTTTTCGAGCTATACAATCCGAGTGTCACGCCGCGACTTTCCGAGGCGCTTGGCGAGTTCCAAATCATTCTACAAGGGCGGGCGATTTATTCCGGTCGCGCCGTTGTGCGCAACGTGGTGGATGCAGGGTCAAAAGTCGTTTGTGAAGCGACACTCGACGAGACGCAATGGACGGACTTGAATCTGATTCTGGCATTGCAAAAGGACGGCCAGATCGCCAGGGAATTCAAATCCTTCCTCAAGGACTGGCAGAAATTTTACAAAGTGTCGCCGGAATTCAAGATCGTTATCGCCGACATGCAAACCTTCCTGCATGACCTGCGATTGTGGCTGGAACAGGTGGAATTGGGAATTCAGGCTTTACCGGCAAATGAGCAGAAGGAATTTGAACAACAGGTAATAAAAGAAGCCGGGCGATTGTTCGTTCCAGCTTTTGATGCACTGCACGAAAAGTTGGAGGCAATTTCCGGAAAGATCAGCGAGGACCTTCGTCCTACACATCGGATTTTTGCCCAAAGGCAATTGCATCCTTTGATGCTTTGTTCGCCGTTTGCGCATCGCGCCTATGAGAAACCGCTCGGTTACGCGGGTGATTATGAGATGGTTAACATGATTGGGCTGAATCCGTATCAGGGTGAATCGTTGTTCGCCAAGATTGTCAATTTATGGTTTTTGAGCCAGTGGCCGTCCAAAGCGCACCGTAATAGACTGACGTATTTGAAGGAGCGATTGGAAAATGAAACTTGCCGCGTGTCCCGCAATCAGCGGAAAGCGCGCATTTTTAACTTTGCCTGCGGGCCGGCGATCGAAGTCCAGCGCTTTCTTGCTGATTTTCAATTCAGCGAACAAGTCGAATTGACGCTCGCAGATTTCAATCGGGAAACTCTCGAACATGTCGCTAGAGCCATCGGGAACATTAAAGAACGGCTTTCTCTTGGAACTTCAATTCAGTTTCAAAGAAAAAATGTCCACCAAGTGTTCAAGGAAAGCCTGAGAAAGTCTGGCGAAAAACCGGAGTATGATTTCGTATATTGCGCCGGCCTTTTTGACTATTTGCCCGATAATACCTGCAAACAATTGATGGAGGTTTTTTACGACTGGCTCGCCCCCGGCGGATTGTTGGCAGTTACGAACGTCGTTGATGACAAGCCGTTTCGCCACATGCTCGAATTTGTACTTGATTGGTATCTGATTTACCGAAACGTCGAACAAGGCGCAGCCATCATTCCGGAGTCGATCCCCAAAGATGCGAGAAGCATTAAAATAGACTCGACCGGTGTAAATATGTTCATCGAAGCGAGGAAACCACGTGAACAGCAACGCTGAATTTAACAACCCGGAAATCCGACAGGCGTTCGCGGAACATGACCGTCAGTTGACGGTTAACAACTTCAAGGTCGCCTGCGCGATCGGCATATTATTAATGCCCGCAGGTTTTATTCTGGACAGGTTCGTGTACCCGGATAAAGCCGTGGAATTCTTAAAATTGCGACTTCTTTGTTCGGCCTTGATTGCCGTTTTTTTGACGACGCTTCTTACACCGTTTGGACGACGGCTCTATCGCTTCTTTGGTATCACACTTTTCATGCTCCCGGCATCTTTCATCACATGGATGATTTATGCCACAGATGGAGCACTGTCACCATACTATGCCGGATTAAACTTGGTGTTGCTGGTTCTGGCATTCGTCCTGCATTGGACGTTTTGGGAGAGTCTTATCGCAGCTGTGTTGATTATTGTTCTTTATCTGGCAGCCTCTTTTGCCCATGGCTCGATTCCGGCAACCGTTCTTGGCCAGTTTGTCAACAACCTCTATTTTTTGGCACTGACTGGAATCATTGTCGTGACGGGCAGCTATTTTCACAGCAAATCGCGATTCCGTGAATTTGCTTTCCGTTATCAATTGGACAAAAGCCGCGAGGCGCTGGAAGCGAGCCTCCAACAGCTCAAGGAAAACGAGATGCAACTGGTGCAATCCGAAAAACTGGCGTCGCTCGGACGCATGAGCGCAGGCATCATCCACGAGATCAACAATCCGCTGAACTTCGCCATCACCGGCCTCTTTACCCTGCGCAACAAGGGCCAAAACCTTGCCCCGGAGCAACAGGAAGATTACGCCGAGGTTTTGAACGATGTCGAAGAAGGCGTCAAACGGGTGAAGACCATCGTCTCGGATTTGCAGATGTTTACGCATCCCGAAACCGAGAGCCGGGATCAGGTGGCGGTGGCGGAGGTGGTCGCTTCGGCGCTGCGGTTCCTGAGCAATGAGTGGAAGGACAAAGTACAGATCGACCAGCAGATTGCCGGGCATCAGACGATCTGGGCGAACAAGAACAAGTTGATCCACCTGGTCACGAACCTGCTGCAAAACTCGATCGATGCGTTGAAAACGAAGTCGTTCCGGGATGAAAAGCCAACCATCCGGATTGAAGGACGGATTGAGAACGGCAGCAGCATTTTGTCGGTTCGCGACAACGGTCCGGGCATCGCCCCGGCCGATGTGGACAAGATTTTCGACCCTTTTTTTACCACGAAAGACGTGGGCGAAGGAATGGGGCTGGGGTTGAGCATCTGCCACCGCATCGTGAAGGAGTCCGGGGGAAGGATTTCGGTGAAAACGGAGCCGGGAAAGTTCTGTGAATTTACGCTGGAATTCCCCGACAGGACAAATCAGGCGACAAACTGAAAGCCGGACATGGAAGATCTCTACGACTATAAAAAATTCGCCATCCTCTACGTAGATGATGAGGAGAAGTCTTTAAAATACTTCACACGCGCCTTTGAGGAGCAGTTTCGGATTTTGACGGCGGCCAATGCCCAGGACGGCCTCAAACTGTTCGAACAGCACGCCGACGAAATCGGCCTGCTGCTGACCGACCAGCGGATGCCCGGCGAAAAGGGCGTCTGGCTTTTGGGGCGGGCGCGGCAATTGCGCCCGCATGTTTTGCGCATGCTGGTCACGGCTTACGCGGACATGGACGCCGCCATCGCCGCCGTCAACAGCGGCGCGATTTACAAATACGTCACCAAACCGTGGGACCCGCCGCAATTCGAACTCACGCTCCGGCAGGGCCTGGAATTTTTCATCGTGCAATCGGAGCGCGACCAGTTGCTCCGCGAAAAAATGTCCGTGTTGCGCAACATGATGATCGCCGACCGCATGGTGAGCCTCGGCCTGCTGGCCGCCGGTTTGAGCCATCATATCCGCAACTCGCTCGTCGCGGTAAAAACCTTTCTCGACCTCGCGCCCGGGAAAATGGCCGAGGAAAAAACGGATTTGAACAGCCTGCGCAATCCTGATTTTTGGAAGGAGTATCACCAGAACGCCCAGTCGCAGATTGAAAAAATCAACGGCCTGCTCAAGGACCTTTGGACCGCGTCGGAAAACAATGCCTCGTCGCAATTCGCCGACGAAGTGTTGCTGCACCAGACCGTCAGTGCGGCACTGGCCCGGTTCAAGGACCAATTCGCCGCCCGGCGGATCGAAATTGAAAACAAGATTCCCGATTCGCTGCCCGCGCTGCATGTGGACCAGCCGAAATTTTACCGGCTGTTTGAATTGTTGCTGAAGGACGAACTGGCCATGCTGCCCGCCGGCAGCCGCGTCACCTTTTCGGCGGAATTGCAGAATGCCGGGGCCAAACCGGGAATCGTCGTTCAAATCAGCGACAACGGGCCGGGCCTGCCGCAGGAAGCATTGCGCGTCATCTTCGATCCGTTTGTCGTGCGTGGCAGCGTGCCGTCCGAATACGGCATTAATCTGATGGCCTGCTTTTTCATCGTCCACCATCACGGTGGCAAAATCGAAGCCAAAAGCCAGCCCGGCCACGGCACGACGTTCACCCTTCGCCTGCCCCTCAAGCCCGAACCGGTCGTTTCATCGCCGAACGACACGGAATTCCTCCAAAAAGCGCTGCTGAACGAAAGTCTTTGGGAAAAACTGCTCGCCAGCGGATAATTTTCCGGTTTTACGCCATAAAATTCACATCATTGCTTCAAGATTCCATTGACCCTTTGGGCTTGAATTGTGGAATATACACCGGCAGAAGTGGCAACCGAGTACGGTCACCTTTTCTTGGAAGTGCGATGAAAACCATTTTGGTATTGTCTCCTCATCCAGATTTCGCCGAAACAATACGCGCGAGTCTGAATCCGGAGCAATGCCGGGTCGTTCATCGCCTCAGTGTTGATGAAGCCGAGCCGCTGCTCGTGCATGGACTTGCCGACGCCTGCATTCTCGACGTGGATTTGATGGGCGTCGAAGGCGTCTGGGTCATCGAACGCCTCCGCCGCCGCGACGCCAAATCCCCCCTCATCGCTTACACGGCCAACACCCAATCCGAGTGGGAGGAGGAGGCTTTTTTGCGCGGCGCCACCCACGTGCTGGCCAAACCCGTTCGCAGCCGGCTTTTGAATTCGTTGTTGGAACGTTGATGGAATGCGCCGGCAACCCAGCGCCCCGCGCCGATGCCATCGCGAACCCCGTCTTTCCGAACGCCCGAACCGTCGCCCAACCGCGTCATCAGCGCGTCACAAACGCTGGATGTGCTGAGCAATTTCTCGTCCATTCTCACCCATTCGCTGGACGCCGAGGCGATGTTGAAACAATTCCTGTTGTTCCTCCGCGAAATTCTCAGCGTCAACCGCGCCGCCATTTTCCTGAACCGGCCCTTGCCGCTCACGGAAACACCTTTGCCGGAGGACAGCCGCCGTTTGCGTGCCGTCGCCGCCATCGGCCTTTCGCCGGGTCTGCTCGAACATTTGGGACTCTCGCTCGATTCCGGCATCGGCGGCCAGCTTTCCCGGCTCGGCCGGATTCTCCGCCGCGACAGCGACGAGGCGCGCGCCGACGCCGAAACGCAAAAGGAATTTGAATTGCTCGGCGCACAGGTCGCCGTGCCCATTCCCGACCGTGAAGCGATTGCCGGCGTGGCCGTTTTCGACGTGCGCATCACCGGCGAACCGCTGGTCAACGTCGAATTGGAACTCATTTTCCATCTGCTGGAACAAGTCGGCCTCGCCCTCTGCAATATCGAACTGCATGACCGGCTGGCCGGCAACCATGAGATGATGACCGACGTGCTGCGCGAACTCAGCAGCGCGTGCATCGTCGTTGGACGCGACCTGAAGGTGCTCCACGCGAACAAGGCCGCGCGCCGCCATTTCGGCCAGAAAAACAAACGCACCGGCGAACTCGAATTCAGCGATCTGCCGCAGGTGCTCGGCGCGAAAATCTATCAAGTCCTGAAAACCGGCGCGGCGATGGGGCCTTATCGCTACGAACCGGAAAATTTGCCGGGCACGGTTTACAGCGTCAGTGTCGTGCCGTTTCGGCATGGAAATTCCACCGTGCCCGTTTCCGCGTTGCTGACTGCCGATGATCTCACCCAGACCGAACAGTTGCGCCGTCTGGAAGTCGAGGCCGCCAATCTGCGCCTCATCAAATCCATGGCCGACCGGCTCGCGCACGAAATCGGCAACGCGCTCGTGCCGCTGGCCACGCACCAGCAGTTGCTCGCGGAGAAATACAAGGACAAGGAATTCCGCGAATCACTCGACCAGGCCCTCGCCGATGGCGTCAAGCGCGTCACGCGGTTGATCAATCAAATGCGTTTTCTCGCGCGCGAAGGGCACATCGAACAGGAGACTTTCACCGTTGGAAAATTGATTGAGGAAGCCTACCAGGAAGCGCGCAAACATCAGTCCGCCGATGCCGGCAAATTGCAATTTGAAAATGGGGGCAAACCCGTCGTCATTACCGGCGACCGCGCCGCGCTCAAACATGCGCTGGCTGAAATCATGCTCAATGCGCTTCAGGCGAATCCCAAGGAGCCGAAAATCGGCGTCACGTTGCACACCGATGCCAATCGCGGCGGCGTGCCGGACGTTCAGATTGAAGTTCAGGACAACGGGTCCGGCTTTACTGCTGAGGCCGCGCGGAAAGCGCCCGCGCCATTTTTCACCACGCGCAACGTTGGTTTGGGCCTGGGATTGACCGTCAGTCGGAAAATCATCGAGACGCATCACGGCAAGCTGGAAATTGTTCCGCCGCAGGCCGGCCAGCCCGGGGTCGTCCGCGTTTCACTGCCGGTGGATTCCGGCATTTCCACCGCGGTGGCGCCAGACTAGGCGCCGTTGTCGCCGATGGCTTCGACCGGACAGCCCTCCTTGGCTTCCTTGCAGCGTGTTTCCTCTTCCGGCGATGCCGGTTGTTTGTGGACGAACGAGTATCCGCCGTCGTCGTTGCGTTTGAAATTATCCGGCGCCGTCTCGCGACACAGGTCGCAGTCAATGCACTGGTTGTCCACGTAGTATTTGCCCGGGACGTTTTCGGGATAGCGATTTGCAGCGTCAGCCATAAAATAAGTCTTGAATTTGAAATGCAATATGGCGGCTCTGCCGGACAATGGCAAGTCCATTCCAATTCTTTCATCCCGCCTGAATAAATCCTTTTTACTCCCCCCATTCGCAATTATTCTTCAACCCATGGAACCGAACACGCTGCGCAAAACAAAAATCATCGCCACCCTCGGCCCGGCGACTGAGTCCGCGGAAATGATCGGCAAGCTCATGGAAGCCGGCGTGAATGTCTTCCGCCTCAACATGTCCCACGCGACGCACGATTGGGTCCGCCGCCTCGTCAAAGACATTCGCGCCGCCGCTGCCGCGCGCCGGATTCACATCGGCATCATGATGGACACCCAGGGTCCGGCCATCCGCACCGGCGACATCGGCGTGCCGCTCGATTTGCAGCCCGGCCAGAAATTCACCCTCACCGTCCGCGGCGAACGCAGCGAGGAGGAACGCTCCGTGGACGTGAACTACGCCAATTTCGTCAACGACATCAACGTCGGCGACGTGGTGCTCATTGACAACGGCGCCATCGAAATGAAGGTGCTCGCCAAGGCCGGCAACAAGGTCGAGTGTGAAGTTCTCACGGCAGGCAAACTTGGCAGCCGCCGCCACATCAATCTGCCCGGCGTCAAAGTCAGCCTGCCCGCGCTCACCGCCAAGGACATCAAGGACGTCAGGCTCGGACTCGAGGTCGGCGTGGACTTAATCGCCCTTTCGTTCGTCCGCGAAGCCCGCGATTTGCTTCAGTTGAGGGAATTATTTGAACCGGGCAAATTCCACCCGCTCGTCATCGCCAAAATCGAAGACCAGCAAGCCGTCACCAACCTGGAATCCATCGTGCAGGAAGCCGACGGCATCATGGTCGCGCGCGGCGACCTCGGCATCGAAATCCCGTATGAGGAACTGCCCATCGTCCAACGCCGCATCGTCAAAACGTGCCTGCGTGTCGGCAAACCCGTCATCGTCGCCACGCACATGCTCGAAAGCATGATTGAATCCCCCATGCCCACGCGCGCTGAGGTCACCGATGTCGCCAATGCCGTGTTCGAGCAGGCCGACGCCATCATGCTCAGCGGTGAAACCACCGTCGGCAAATATCCGCTCAAATGCATCGAGGTTTTCGACCGCATCGCCACGCGCATCGAACGCAGCGGCGGCGCGAACTTTTTCGAGCACTCCGACCTGACCACTTCGCGCCAGAAAATCGTCAAAAGCGCCGTGGTCATGGCCAACGAACTGCGGGCCGAGGCCATCCTGGTCATCACGCGCAGCGGCAACATGGCGCGTTATGTCGGCTGGCTCCGCCCGCGCCACTCAAAAATTTACGCGTTGTGCCCCGGCAATGAAGTGGCCGGCGGCCTGACTCTGAGCTGGGGGGTCACTCCGTTTGTCGTCCCCTTTGACCTCATCAACCCGGAAAATACCATCGAAGCGGCGCTGAAAAGCCTCGTGGAACAAGGCCGTCTGAAATCCGGCGCCACGGTGGTCATCATCGGCTCCATCCTCGTCGGTGAACAAATCGTGGACGCCGTGCAGATGCGGGTGGTTTAAGTCCGGAGGCGGTTAAGCTACAATTGTTCAATTTTCAACGAATCGCCGGCCACTTTCCTGACCGTGTCAAAATGCGCGTCGCGGCAAACCAAAGTCAGGCTGGTTCGCATGGCGACCGTTGCCACAAACAAATCATTCCGCGGCAGGGTCAATTCCTTGCTGCGCAGTTGACGTTCGAGTAACGCCGCCGCGCGCCAATCGTCCGGCTCAAACAGGAAGTGCCGGGCCAATGCAAAAGCCTGTTCCAGATCATTTTCTTCGCCGGCTTTCACGCCGCCCAGAAGCTCAAATCGGATCGGGCACGTGTAGGCGGCCTGATCCGCCTGGAGCAGCCGGGCGACCGCATGTTTCACTTTTGCATCACCTTTGCGCCGCAGGAACTCCACCCAGGCCGAGGTGTCAACGAGCTTCATACACGTCGCGGGCTTCCAATTCCTCGTTGGTCAGCGCGAAATCCGTCTGACCGGACAACGCGCGTTCAATGAACTTTTGTCGTTCCTGCAATTTCAGAAATTCAGACAGCGCCCGGCTGACGGCGGGAGACATTTTCTTCTGGCCGGTGACTTTTTGAATCCGCCGCAATTCAGAAGCTTCAATATCAACTGTGATTCTCATACTTTTTCAATAAGATATGATGATTTTGAAACATTCACAAGCTTCAATTCTTTCAGCCGAAAGCTTGTCGCCGGAAGATTATCGGGCCAGTGCCTTCACCGCTTCGGTTGCAAGGTTGAGCATCGTGTTCGGGAACAAACCGATCCAGAACATGCCGGTGATGCAAATCGCGATGGTAACCCTGGCCGGACCGGAAAGTAAAATCGGCGACAAATCCGCCGGCGCGTCCTGGCTCCAGTAAATCGCGCGGATGACGCCGAAATAGTAGTAAAGCGAGATCACCACGCCCGCCAGCGCCGTGAACGCGAGGCAATAATAACCCGGATTCGTCGCACCTTGTTTCAAGACGGCTTTTAGCAGCAAAAACTTCCCGAAAAATCCGGCCATTGGCGGAATGCCCGCCAGCGATATCATCGCCAGCGTCAACGTCGTGGCCAGCAGCGGCGAACGCTGGTTCAATCCCGCCAGCGCGGAAATGTCTTCGCGGTCCAGATGCCGCATCACGAGGCAAATCACCGTGAACGCCCCCAGCACCGTGAACAGATAACCGCTCAGGTAATAAAGAATCGCCGCCTGACCGCTCGCGCTCAGCGCCGCCACGCCGAGCAGCAGATAACCCGCATGCGCAATGCTCGAATAACCGAGCAGCCGTTTCAGGTTTTGCTGCGGCATCGCGCACAAGTTGCCGTAAAGAATCGTGATGCCGGAGATGATGATCAGCGGATTTGCCCAATGTGCCGTTACGCTTGGAATCGCAGTGAACAAAACGCGCAGCAATAAAACGAATCCGGCGGCTTTTGAGCCGACGGCGAGAAATGCCGTCGTCGGTGTCGGCGCGCCTTGATAAACGTCCGGTGCCCAGATCTGGAACGGGAAGGCGGCGATTTTGAATCCGAGGCCGACCAGCACCAGCACCACGCCGAGCAGGAAGATTTTGTTCCCGGCAAATTGAGCTGCGACCATCGCCAGTTCGTTGAAGTTGAGCTTGCCGGTCGTCCCCCACACCAGCGCGATGCCATAAACCATGAACGCCGACGACAACGCGCCGAGAATCAGGTATTTCACGCCCGCTTCGAGCGACACGAGCCGCCCGCGTTGAAAACTGGTGAGCACGTAAAACGTGACGGTGATCAGCTCAATCGAGACGAAAAGCATCGCGAAGTTGTTCGCCGATGCGGCGAACAGCATTCCCGACAGGGCAAAGACGATAAGTGAATAATACTCTGAAATGCCCGACGCGATGCGGTCGGAAAATTCCACCGCCATGAGCAGCACGAGAATGGCGGCGACGATGAAAAAGCGTTTGAAAAACACGGCCAGCCCGTCTTCGACGAACATGCCGTTGAAGGCGGTGCCGGTGGCGCCATCGCCCAGGTTGGTGACCAGCAACGTCGCCAGCGCCGCCGCTGCCGCGTAGCCAAGGAAGCGCTTGCGCTCCGTCGGCAGCCACAAATCCGCGAGCATCAGCATGAGGCCGAGGGCGATCACCCAGATTTCCAGGCTTATCAAGGACAGATTCATTTTTTTTCTGTAGCAGCCGATGTGAGCCGGCTCTGACTTTCGGTGACAGAATATTGAGCGGACTGATCCCGCACTGCGGGACTGCTACGAGGTTTATCAGCCTCCACCACATTTGTCCCGGTATCCGTCAGGCTCACAATCTTTTCCGCATCCGGCGTGATTTTTTCCGTGAGCAACCGCGGGAAGCAACCGAATATCAGCAGGCTCGCCAGCAACAGCGCGTAAGGCAGTTTGCGCCAGATGTGCGCTGCGTCGGGAATACCCGACCATTTTTCCGGCATCGGGCCGTGTAAAACGTTCCGCATCGCGCGCAGCATGTAGAGTGCGCCGATCATCAATGCGCCCCAAAGCGCCAGGCCGGTCACAAGCGGAAACGCCTTCCACGCACCGAAGAACACCGTGACTTCACCGACGAAATTCGCAAAGCCCGGCAACCCGCATCCGGCCAGTGCCGCCATCAACAGTGCCGTGCCGATGAACGGCAGTTTGCGCAGCAGCCCGCCGAGTTCCTTCATCTCCAGCGTGCCGGTTTGCTGGTAAATGTAGCCGCTCAACGCGAACATCAGCGCGGCGAGGAATCCGTGCGCGATCATGATGAGCACCGCGCCGGTCACGCCGATGAGGTTCAGGCTCGCGATGCCGAGGAAAATGAAGCCCATGTGCGCCACGCTTGAATTGCCGATGAGCAGATTCAGGTTGCGTTGCCGCATTGCCACCCAGCCGACGTAAAGAATGTTGCCGAGACAGAGCCAGGCGAGGATTTGCATCCAGTGTTGCGCCGCCTGCGGCAGCAACGGCAGCGCGATGCGAATCAAACCGTAAAGCCCGAATTTTTTCAGCACACCCGCGTGCAGCATTGCGGTCGGTGACGGCGCGGAACCGTAGCCGAGCGGCGCCCAGGTGTGGAACGGCCAGAGCGAAACCAAAATGCCGAAACCGAACAACAGCAGCGGGAAGATGAAATTCTGCGAGTGCGCAGCCAGCGGATGCACTTTGACGTATTCGGTGAGTTTCGGAATGTCGAACGTGTTCGCGCCGGATTGCAGGTAGAGCGCGATGAGGCCGATGAGCGCAATCAGGGCACCGATGCTGAGGTAAAGCGTGATTTGGAACGTCGCGTAATTCTTCCGTTCGCCGCGTCCCCAGACGCCAATCATGATGAACGTGGGCACCAGTGCGAGTTCGTGCAGGAAATAAAAGAAGAACAGGTCCAGCGACGCGAATGCGCCAAGGATGCCGCCGGTCATCACCAGCAGCAAAATATAAAACTCCTTCTCGCGTGACTTGATCTCAAACGAGCAACACGCCGCTGCAAACGCCACGACCGCACCCATCAAAATCAATCCGACGTTCAAGCCGTCCACGCCGACGTGATAACTGATGCCGAGCGATTCGACCCACGGGATTTGCTGCTCGAACTGATAGCCCGCATGGCCGGTGACAAACTGGCAAAACATTTTCACCGCCAGCAGCATCGAAATGAACGTAGCGAGGACGGCGACGGCGCGGATGATGACGCGGTAATTGCGCGGCACGAACACCAGCATAATCGCTGCAATCAGCGGCCAACCCAAAATGTAAGTTAAAATGGACATCGCAATTATTTTCCAAGCGCGAACCACAGCACCACGGCCACGCCGAGCACGAACAGGAAGGCGTAGGTCTGGAGATTGCCGGTCTGCATGAGGCGCAGCGCACGGCCGGTAAAATCCGTGCCGCCGCGAACCAGGCCGATGTAGGCCCAATCCACCAGCCAGCGGTCAATCCAATCCATCACCGCCGCGATGAAATCATGCGCGCGGATGAAAGTGGCCTCGTAAATTTCGTCGAAATAAAACCGGTTCTTCATCGCGGTGGCAAAACCGCCGAGTTTGGCGGGCAATGGATCGTTTGTTGCGTTGCGATACAACGTGCGCGCAGCGAAAAAGCCGACGATGACGGCCAAAATTCCAATCGTTGCCGCAACCGGTGAGTGCGTGAAAGGTTCGACAATTCTTTGCGCGATGGAAGTGTGCTCCGCTTCACCGAATTGCGCCGCGTAAGTTTCGCTCGCTCCGATGATACCGCCGATGACGGCAAACACGGCCAGCACCAGCAGCGGCCAGGACATGACGGCGGGCGATTCGTGCGCGTGTTCGGCGGCTTCAGTCTTCGCTTTGCCGAGGAACGCGACGTAGAAAAGCCGGAACATATAAAATGTCGTCAGCACCGCAACCAGCACGGCGAGCACAAAGAGTGCATAATTACGCTGCTGCAGCGCCTGGGCAAAGATGCTGTCCTTGCTATAGAAGCCGCTGAACGGCGGCACGCCGCACAATGCCAACGCGCCGAACAGGAACGTCCAGAACGTCACCGGCATTTTCTTGCGCAGCCCGCCCATCTTCCAGATGTCCTGCTCGTGATGGAGTGCGATGATGACCGATCCAGCGCCAAGGAACAGCAGCGCCTTGAAAAACGCGTGCGTGGTGAGGTGAAACATCGCCGGCGTCGGTCCGGCCAGACCGACGGCCATGACCATGTAACCAAGCTGCGACAGCGTCGAGTAAGCCAGGATGCGTTTGATGTCGTTTTGCTGGATGGCAATGAGCGCGGCGAGCAACGCGGTGAAACCGCCGATCCACGCGATGACGTGCAGTGCCGTCGGGTCGAGCAGGAAGATGATCCGGCAAAGCATGTAAACACCCGCGGCCACCATCGTCGCCGCGTGGATGAGGGCAGAGACCGGCGTCGGGCCTTCCATCGCGTCGGGCAACCACACGTGCAGCGGGAATTGCGCGGACTTGCCCATCGCACCGCAGAAAATCAGCAGACCGGCGATGCTGGCGATGGTTCCGAGTGCGGCAGGATTGGCGATGAGGGTTTGTTGGAGCGTGCTGAAATTCAGCGAGCCAAGCGCGGTCCACACCATCAGGATTCCGAGCAGGAAACCGAAGTCGCCGAGGCGGTTGGTGAAGAATGCTTTTTTCGCCGCATCCGCTGCGCTGGGTTTTTCAAACCAAAAACCGATGAGCAGATAACTGGAAACGCCGACGAGTTCCCAGAAGATGAAGAGCTGGATAAAATTATTCGCCAGCACGATGCCCAACATCGAGAACGTGAACAGGCTCAGGAACGCGAAGAAACGGCTCATGCCGCGGTCTTCGTGCATATAACCGAAGGAATAGATATGAATCGCCCCGCCGACGCCGGTGACAATGAGCATCATCATCAGGCTCAGCGCGTCGAGTTTTAGTCCGAAGTCAATGTTCAGATTGCCAATGGAAAGCCAGTCGGTCGTCAGTTCGGAAGGCGTTGGTGCCCAGCTATTTGCTGCAATGAAAACAATCGTGAGAACAAAACCGGTGACAATCGCGCCGATGGACAGGAGCGCGCTGATGGTGCGGCAACGCAAGGTGAAAAGCGTTATCACCGTTGCTGCCAGCAGCGGCAGGAACAAAATCAGCCAGGGTAACGCTTCTAATTTCATTGGTTAAAACGGAAACATCGAATGCCGGACGTAGCCGCCGACGTGAGTCGGCGCTGACTTGAACGGTTCGCACGCAAATCAGAGTGCGCGGACTGACGTTCGCGGCTACAAGTTGAATGGAGACTTTCGTTCATGGTTAAAGTTTCATCGTGGTCAGGTCTTCGACGTGCGCGGTCTGGCGTTTGCGGTAGAGCGCGACGATGAGCGCGAGGCCGACAGACACTTCCGCCGCCGCGACGGTGATGATGAAGAAGACCAGAATCTGGCCGTTCAGGTTGTTATTGAACCGCGAAAAGGAGACGAGCGCGAGGTTGGCCGCGTTCAGCATCAACTCGAGCGACATATACATCACCAGCAGATTGCGGCGTGTGACGACGCCGAGCAGCCCCAGACAAAACAACAGGGCACTGACGACCAGATAATGTTCGAGGCCGATGTTCATGATTGAAAATCCGAAGTCCGAAATCCGAAACCCGAAAGAATCTCGAAATCCAAAATTCGAATCAGACGTGATCGTGCCGGAGAGGTCCTGTAACTCCTGTGAGTTCGGGCTTCGTGATTCGTCCCGCTTTGCGGGATTTCGGACTTCGGCATTCGGATTTCGGGTTTCACTTCAGGTCCTTTTTGCTCAGCAAAATCACGCCGACCATTGCCACGAGCAGCAGCACGGAGACGACTTCAAACGGCAGCAGATATTGCGTGAACAACAGTTTGCCGAGCGCGGCCGTTTCCCCCTCCAGCGTGGGCGCGGACAAATTCGCGCCCGGTTTCACCGCCAGGATTGATTTCACAAAAATCATCACGATGGCGCCGACGGAAATCAGTCCGGTGACCAGGCTGAACTTTTTGACCCGGCGGCGTTCCTCTTCTTTCAAATCGAGCAGCATGATGACGAACAGGAACAGCACCATCACCGCGCCCGCATAAACGAGCACCTGCACCGCCGCGAGGAAGAACGCGTGCAGCAGCACGAACAGCCCGGCCATCGAAATGATGGTCAACACGAGAAACATCGCACTCGTGACCGGGTTGCGGCTGAACGGATTGGCGACGACCAGCACGCCGCACAGCAGCGTCAGGAACGCGAAGATGTAGAAAAGGATTCCCTCCATACGCTTACTCGCCGCCCCCCTGCTGGGGCTGTTTCTCAAAAAATGATTTTGGCAGAATGTTGAACTCACTCGTTTTGCGGGCAGGACTACTCAATGCTTCTTTGATGACCGGACAAGAAATCCCTAACGTCTCGTGGTCGTCAGGCGAAAACTCGACTTCAACTTCAATGCCCGCGTAAGGATACAAATAGTTGGGTGACTCCTCAGCATCGTAGCAAAGACGCACCTGCCGGATTGTAACCTTCTTGATGTCAGCCACCTTGATCCAGCGTGAGCCCGTGGTTTCAGCAGGATGTGCCCGTGCCCGTCCTTCTTTGATCCAAGAAATGATTTGATCGGGTGAAGCAACTGCGCAGGTTTTTTCAGGGTGCATTCCATGCCACCTGACTTCTAACTGCGTGATGGCTTCTTGGCTTTCGAATTGAATGCGGACTTGCTGGCCGAAACACTCAACGCCATCGAGGACGCGCCGAAACTCAATCCCCATCGAGCATGGTTCAGTAATCGCCTTGCGAGTGGCCTTGTCCATGTGGGTGCGCGTGCCGGGAGAATACCCAGCCAGCAACTTGCCGTTCTCTGACATTAACTCGCCAATTGGAATCTCCAGCTTCGCGAGGAGATTCATTCCAAGCTCGGAAGCTCTCGCCTTATCGGGGACTTTCTCCATCGGCGAGCGATCATCTGTCAGCCTGTAAAGATTCATCCAGCCACGTTTCGCAACGGCAGAGCCGCCCATTGCTGTTAGATTTGAGATAGCTGTGGGCGAAAAGTTGGCCGGGACAACTTTGAAAATCCTTGCCGTAGCGGGGAGTTTGTTTGTCGCCGCCCACACAACTTGAAGCTTCGGTGCGTAGAATGGTTCAACAAATTCCTGCTCAAAAGGAAGCGTCACTGCTTGCGCACACAAGGCGCTCAAGCATTGAACAACTGCCGTTATGATCAGGGTTCGTCGCATTCCTAAACCTTCACCGGGAAATTTTCCTGTTCCTTCGCCTCTTCCAGCTTGTGTTTCCACTTCTGGACGCCGCCGTGCGTGCCGCCGAGCGCGAGGAGTTTTTCCTTGTTGTAAATCATCTCCGCGCGGCTGGTGCCGGTGAGCGAATAATCCTTTTGCAGGAAAATGGCCTCCTCCGGGCAGACTTCCTGGCAAAAGCCGCAGAAGATGCAGCGGAGCATGTTGATCTCGAATTCTGCCGGCATTTTTTCCGCGTTCGGGCGGTCGGCGAGCCGGCCGGCCGGGCCGGGCGGAATGATTTTGATCGCCTTGGGTGGGCAGACAAATTCGCAAAGCTGGCACGAGACGCACTTGGTGTTGCCTTCCTGATCGCGCACGAGATACGGCGCGCCGCGGTAGTCCGGCGGCACGGCCCACTTTTCCTCGGGATACTGCATCGTCACCTTCTTCTTGAAGAAGTGACGGAGGGTGACCTTGAACCCGCCGGCAATCGCCGGCAGATAAAGCCGCTCCCAAAGATTCAATGGTTTGCGTTTGACGATCATTTCCAATTCTCTCGCGTGCAAACAAACCGATTCGCGCAATTCCTGCTTTCATTAACACCCCGCTTCAGCGGGGTGCAAGTCAGATGGGTGAGCGGAAACCGTTTCAACGGTTTTAGTCTTTGCGCCACTCCAGCCCGTATCGCTCGACGAACAATTTCAATTCTTCGACAAAATCCCGTTTCCGATGGTGTTCCTCCTGATTGGCGATGTAAGCGCAAACCTCCGTGACGCCTGACTCTGAAACAGAGAACACGCCGTAACCACGTCCCCAACCAAACTTGCCCGCGACCAGATTCTTCTCGTTGATCCAGTGCGATGAGCCGCCCTTGAACAACTGCATGACTTCCTCGATGGAAAGATTTGTTGGCAAATCTATCAACGCATGAACGTGGTCGGCGTTTACAAAATTGATCTTCATGTAAATGCTCTTCTGCTTCGCATAATCCGTCAAAGACTCTGAAAGCTTCACCGCCGCAGGCTTGTCCAGCAATGGACGACGCTCCAGCGTTGCCCACACCAGGTGTAGCCAGACACGTGAATAGGAATGGAGGGACATAGGTTTGACTCATTTCCACGGTCTTTCTGCCACGTAGAAAACTGTTAAAACAGTTTTTCGTCTTTCGTCCGTTACTAACACCCCGCTAAAGCAGGGTGTTAATGAGAGACGACAATCGCAATTTGTTAGTCCGGCATTCATTATTTCGTTTGCATCCACAAAATCACCGCCGTCACCACAATGTTCGCCAGCGCCAGCGGAATGAACCGGCGCCAGCCCAAATCCATCAACTGGTCGTACCGGAAGCGCGGCCACATCCAACGCACCCAGATGAACCCCAACAGAAACAGAAACACCTTCGCCAGGAAAATCGCGATGTGCGCGATGCCACCCAGCAACGTCGTCGCAGTCTGGTCGAGGCCGAACCACGGCAGCGTCCAGCCGCCAAAGAACAACGTCACCATCATCGCCGACGCGAGGATCATGTTGGCGTATTCACCCATGAAAAACAGCGCGAATTTGATGGAGCTGTATTCGATGTTATAGCCGCCGGCCAGTTCCTGCTCGGCTTCCGGCAAATCGAACGGCGTGCGGTTGGTTTCGGCAAAAGCCGCGACGAGGAAAATCGCAAAAGCCAGCGGTTGCTTGAACACCAGCCAGCTGAAGAGGCCATGCGCCTGGTAGCCGATCACGTCGTTGAGATTCAAACTGCCGACCAGCAGGAAAACCGGGATGACCGACATGCCCATCGAGATTTCATAAGAAATCATCTGCGCGCTGGAGCGGATGCCCCCGAGGAACGGATATTTCGAGTTCGCCGCGTAGCCTGCCAGCACGATGCTGTAAACGCCGAGCGACACGATGCCGAACGTGTAGAGGATGCCGACGTTCAGATTGGCGAGCACCATCGGCTGATTGCCAATCTTCGATCCAAACGGAATGACGGCGAGGTTGAGGATGGCCGGCATCAGGGCAATGGCCGGCGCCAGGATGAAATAAACTTTGCGCACGTGTGCCGGTGTGAATTCCTCCTTAAAAAACGACTTGATGCCGTCCGCCACCGGTTGAAGCAGCCCGAACGGCCCGACGCGATTCGGCCCCAGCCGGTCCTGCATGAACGCGCACACGCGCCGTTCTACGAGCACGATGTACGCGACCATCGTCATCAAGATGGCAAACGCGGCTACAACCTTCACGCCCGTGAAGAGCGCGAATTGCTGCGCGTCAGTCAAATTATTAAGCCAGTCAATCATTCAATACAGCCCCAGAAGGGGCGTTAGAGAATAGCTCACGGCGCAAGCCGTGGGTTTCCGATTCAAACCAATCAAGCCCCGGAGGGGCGACAGAAATTGAGCGCACAGATTTTCTTTCGCCCCTACGGGGCTTGATTCAAAAACGATCACCAACCCACGGCTCACGGCGTGGGCTACTATCTTTCGGCCCTCCGGGCCTACGATTTGCGCTACGCTGATCATCAAATCTCTTTGCGTTCTCTGCGTTCTTTCGCGGCTAAATCTTTACCGTCACGCCCGTGTCACCAAGGCTGGCCCACGTCAGACCGTTGAACGCGGGCACGTCCTTTGCCATTTCGTTGAACAAGCCTTCGATGGTCAGGAAACCGTTCTGGCCGGTGACGTTGTAAACCAAATCGTGCAGAAATTCCCATTCTGGACGCGCGTCGCCGGGCGGTTCGACCGCCTTCATGAATTTCTGGACACGGCCCTTCGTGTTCGTAAACGTGCCGCGCTTTTCGGCGTGCGCGCAGCCGGGCAACAAATAATGCGCCAGTTCCGTCGTCGCATTCGGCAAAATGTCGCTCACGATGAGCGTCTCCAGTTTGCCCAGCAAATCCGCGCCAATACCGTGCCTAGTCACGTCTTCGCCAAAAACAATCAACGTCCTGATTTTGCCGGTGCGGATGCCGTCGGCAATTTTCGGCAGGTTTATTCCCATCGAATTTGCGGCAACACCAGTCAATTGCGCACCATTCGTGTTCGGATTTTTGTCCGTGCTCACGAGCAATTTGTCGCCGGCTCCAACGCGTGGCACCGAATCGGTCAGCGCACCTGTTTTTTCAGCCAGTTTCTTGAGCAAATAGAGTTCCTCGTTGGTCTGGCGGGCACTGCCGATGATGGCGACCGAACCTGGAGTTGTTTTTTTCAGTCTCTCGGCAATTTCACTGAGCGCCGTTGACCAGGGAATGTCATCCCGATCGCCGGTCGGAAGCAGTTTTTCACACGATTTGATGCGATCTTCGCGACCAATCCATTTGTAATTCAACCGGCCGGCATCGCACATCCACGGGCCGTTGACAGCATCGTTTTCGCGCGGCGTGTAGCGGTAAATTTTTTCCTCGCGCGAGCCGATGAGGATGTTACAGCCGGTCGCGCAACTCGTGCAGACGCTCTTGGTTTCCTTGAGGAACCAGACGCGCATCTGGAAGCGGAAATCCTTGGACGTGAGCGCGCCCACCGGGCAAATGTCCACGGTGTTCAGCGTGTAATTATTGTCGAAAGCTTTGCCCGGGTACGCCGTGAGCGTGTTGAAGCTGCCGCGATTGACGATGCCGAGCGCGTCGTCGCCCACGATGTCCTTGGTGAACCGGATGCAGCGTGTGCAGAGGATGCAGCGTTCATCATCGAGCATGATACGCGGACCAAGGTCAACCACCTTGGGCTTGTGAACCTTGGCCTCCACGAAGCGGCTCGCGCTCTGACCGTAGTCCACCGAGTATTCCTGTAGTTTGCATTCGCCCGCCTGGTCGCAGATCGGGCAATCGAGCGGGTGATTGATGAGCAGGAATTCCAGCACGCCTTCGCGCATTTGCTTCACGCCGGGCGTATTCGAGTAAATTTCCATGCCGGGCGAAATCGGCGTGGCACAGGCGATGGCCGGGCGCGGCGACTTGACGATTTTCGGCGTGCCGTCGGGGTTCAAAATCGGTTTCCGATCCGGGCCGAGCGCCAGAGTGCCGAATTCGACAAGGCACATGCGGCAATTGCCCGCGACCGGCAGTTTCGGATGATAGCAATAATGCGGCACGTCCACCTTCGCCAGCTCGCAGGCCTGGATCATGGTCGTTGGTGTCAGTTTGCCCGACCAATCGGCCATGAGGCGCGGCACCTCGATTTCGCGCCCGTCCACCTTCACCATGATCTTCTCGATCGCGGCGGGTGCGGGCTTGGTTTCGGTTGTTGGTGCTGCTGACATTTTTATTATTTAACGCAAAGGCGCAGAGACGCAAAGCGAAGAAGGAATGGGGAGCGCACGCCGCTGGCGTGCTGTTTTCGGCGGCTCGACGAAAACCTCGTGCAACAAATTTCCTTCGGCGATGCACCAAAAAAAATGGTTGGACGAAGGTTCGGGCGCGCCGCCCGAACCTGCACGCGGGCCGCGTGCGCTCCCCACGCAATCACGCCGCGCCGGCCAAAAACCTTTGCGACTTGGCGTCTTTGCGTCTTTGCATTGAAAACAAAATACGCTCATCTCAATGTTGCGGGCTGGCGGCCAATTTCATTTCCAAACCCGGCCCAGCACCTTTTGATTTCTTCGTGCGTCGCTCTTCATCGGCGGCGCCTTTGGCCACAAACTCATCCTTGAACTTCGCCACAAAACTTTGCACCGGCCAGGAGCAGGCCTCGCCGAAGGCGCAAATCGTGCGGCCGCCGGGGATGTTGTCGGCGATTTTGACCAGATAATCCGCGTCCTGCGCGCGGCCTTCGCCGTGCGTGAGGCGATGCAGCGCCTTGCTCAGCCAGAGCGAGCCTTCGCGGCAGGGCGTGCACTGGCCGCAGCTTTCATGCGCGTAGAAGTCGCTGATATTCGCGAGCGCTTCGACGATGTCGGTCGAGTCGTCCATCACGATGATGGCGCTGGAACCGCTCATCGAACCGGCTTGGATCAGCGAATCGAAGTCGTAAGGCAAATCGAGCAGGTCCACGTCCTTGCCCTTGATTTTGAATTTCTCGCCGGCCTTGAAAACCTTTGCGGATGACCCACCGGGGATGACCGCTTTCAATTTTCGTCCGTCCCGGAGACCGCCGCCAAAATTCGCGTCGAAAATCAATTGCCCGATGGTCGCCTTGCCGACTTCGATTTCGTAATAACCGGGGCGCTTGATATGGCCGCTGAGGCTGACGATGCGGGTGCCGGTATTGTTGGGCGTGCCGAGCTTGGCGAATTCCGCGCCGCCCATGGCGACGATGTGCTTCACATTGCAGAGCGTCTCGACGTTGTTGACGACGGTCGGGCACATCCACAGGCCGAGCACGGCCGGGAAATACGGCGGCTTGATGCGCGGATACGGCCGCTTGCCTTCGAGCGATTCGATGAGACCAGTTTCCTCGCCGCAAATATAGGCGCCCGCGCCGCGGTGGACGTAAATCTCCAGATCGTAGCCGGTGCCCAAAATGTTTTTGCCGAGAATTTTTTTTGCCTTCGCTTCCTTGATGGCGCGATTCAGAATTTTTGCGCCCTCGACGAACTCGCCGCGGATGTAGATGTAGGCGAGATGCACGTCGTTCGCAAAGCACGAGATGATCATGCCTTCGATGAGCTGGTGCGGGTTCTTGTAGATGATCTGGCGGTCCTTGAACGTGCCGGGCTCGGATTCATCCGCATTGCAAATCAGGTAAATCGGTTTGCCGCTCTTGCGGTCCACGAAGCTCCATTTCAGTCCGCAGGAAAAACCTGCGCCGCCGCGTCCGCGCAGGCCGGAGGTCATGACCTCCTGGCGGATTTGTTCCGGGCCGGAAAGTTTTTTGTCGTCCGGCAAATCCTTCGGCTGAAGGGCGAGCGCCTTCTTGAGCGCCTCGTAGCCGCCATGACGCAAATAGCATTCGATGTCAGGTGTGTAGCCCGGCTCGTCGGCGTATTTCAAAATCAATTTGAACTCTTGCGGCATTATTCAGATTTCTCCGCTGGTAATCTCCAAGGATAATCAAAAATCTCTTGCCAATAATATTGGTATATTGGGTGAAGGTTTAAGATCGCTTGCGCATGAAGCATCTGGTGATATTTCAAGTAAAGTTTGTGCAAAGTTTCAATAGCTCTATCAGCCTCTTTGATCTCTGGAATCGCTGTCGGGCCTCGTGGGTCACAATGTGCAAGCACTCTGTCTGCAAAATCCCCACATGATTTTCCTGTCGCCTTTAGTTTGACTAAATCTGCTTCCACCATGTGAGGTGAAATATGCGAATCACCGGGATTCTTGCAAAACCGATCGAATTCCTTGTCCGCCCACTTTTCCGAACTCAAACCTTTGCGCAAGTCTTTGTAGAACTGACGCGATATTTTTGCCGCGTTGTCTGCGATTTCCCGAAGAAGGCGGGCGAAAGAAATACTATTTTTTTTCTTGTCCTCCTTTACCTGCCGACGGACTCCCATAAAAGCGTAAGATGCGTAGGTGCTTTCCAAATACCAACAGAAGGTTTTTTGTTTTTGAATCTTCGGATTGGTTTTTATTACAGTCCACATCGACTGGAAAATTTTTTCAGCAATGACAAGCGCCTGAATATCGTCATGGATTTCTTTCATCCAGCGATTCCACTTTTGAAGTTTGTGGTCTATTTGCGCCATATTGGTTTTATCAACAGCTTGACTCCCTGAATGAAAGATTTACGCTCCTACACGCTCCGGCTTGCCCGATGGTGTAACGGTAGCACAGCAGACTCTGAATCTGTTTGTCATGGTTCAAATCCATGTCGGGCAGCCAACATGCCAAGGCTG
>Ga0209540_10000878_pt1 | contig 24498 bp, 30 predicted proteins | sample BarGraIncu01121A_FD_184501 | JGI IMG/M metagenome (GOLD analysis project Ga0209540, IMG submission 184501) | Arctic peat soil microbial communities from Barrow, Alaska - Barrow Graham LP Incubations 011-21A (SPAdes) (version 2) | ecosystem: Environmental > Terrestrial > Soil > Wetlands > Peat... | reverse complement strand
GAGGTCGTTACGAACTTACTGGTAATCTTCAGGCTATGCCAATTAGGACAATGCCTATAGATATGGTTCTTAATATGTGATTACGAGCGGGGGATGAGATCCCCGCACGTTGCATCTGTTGGTCATCAGGAAGCTAACTACAGCTGGATCCACGTGCTTTGCAGGAGGTTGAACATTAACTTTAAAATCTAACAATACGATATTTGTACTATGACCGGGAGCAAACTCGTTAGTATCATCCTGTTGGTGATAGCTTCTACACTACTAATGCAGAATGCGCTTGCAGCGGATGGATATTGGGCATTTGATAACATTACTAGAGATCAAGGAGGCAGGAATGATGTCTCTACAACATGGAAAGTTATTTCCGATACGTCCATAGTCGGGAAAACTACATGGAAATGGGACCCAAGTCCAAACGCGTGTGGTCAAACAATTGAGTCGATTTTTTCTTGGAATGTTCCCGAAACAATGGAGACGGCCAAACCATATAACTTGACCGTAAAATTAGAGCAAATAACAAATAATGATTGTCTATCAGTTGACAGCTGGTTGAAGATGTACATAGGAGTTACAGATAGCCCCAATAGTGATGGTCCAAGTATTTCATTTGGTAAAGGCAATGGATTGGTTGGTGAAAAGACTGCTGAAGTTTATGGCCCTTATCCAAATGGTAGGGGTTACATATTGGCCCACTGTGTGATGTACCAAGAGTGGTATGATGTCAAGTACTGGTACAAATGGGTAGAAGGAACACCACCGGAGAAGGTCGAGCCTGGAGCCGCCTCTATAATTCTCGCTTCTACATGGATTGTAAAAGAGTATGGCCCTATGGGTAATTACGATGGGGTGTGGACAAGACGACCAGGAACTAACACGTTTGATGCGTCCTGGGGAAGCATTACTGATGTTATTGATATCACATCGGTTGAGGGAAATGAGATTACTCTGTATCGGCATGGAAATGATGGGAATTATATGGGAACAATTTCACCCGATGGCAAGAGTATTTCAGGAACTGCTTCTTGGTATGTGTCAGGAGAAGAGTGGTTAGTGTCTATATAAAATAGCACTAGCTAAATGCCACCTGTGCTGAGGCCGAGGAGCTGCTGGGCATACAGCTTTAGTGCGTATAACCTGTGATCCATCATCTCTTTTTTCGATATGCTATAAACGGGAAGATATTATTATAAGGATGCTTTTCGTCCCAAACTCCATTATGGTGCGCTCCAAGTTTCACATTTGCGGAATCGATAGCAGTAAGATCAATTGATCGATAGCAGCAACCACTCAAGAAAACTTGATTACCATTCTTATAAGATATGGAATGAGGACTTTGCCAGAAGAGGATTTAGGCCATTTGGATGATTGTATAAGGTGCTATGTATAACTCGCTAATATTGCCTTCAACCCCCGATAACATTTTCCATTCAATCAGTTCTCAGTCACAAACTATAAGTATCAATAACGAATATATGTGTAGTTTGTCACTTCATGCGAGAGGTTGGCGGGCGTGCCGTTGGGATAAAACGTATCCGATAATGCTCAGATGGCAAGGATAATTGCCCCACAATGGGCAACATGCAGGGCAACGTGCATGGGTTGCGTCCTTGTTCCAGGAGATGCATGTCGTCGAGGCAATGCATTCGGCTACGAACCTGTGAGATAGAAGGCAGGAAGAAATAGTTGCGTGCCGTGATTGGCATAGTAATCTGCTAGAGATCTCGCGCTAATACACGGTCGGGGCATGAGGCGGCACATAAATCAAAAGCTGTATGAGCCAGCACAGGCCTACAATGGTTTCGGGTTCCTGTAAAAGGGACGCTGTGTGGAATTCCAGTGCTGTACTGGCTCGTCAGGATGAAGTCGAGATCGTTGGGCGCGGGTCAGGCCATAACTACGGTGATGGCTCCTCTGAGGAGGGCACTGTGGATTCAGTGCTGACCTGCCTAAACTCGATTATACTATTCTCATGTTCCTATCAGCTTACTTCTCTTGCAACAATGCCTGTACATCAGCATGCATGTTCCCCAGCTTCTTTGTGATAGGATGCTGAGGGCCATACTCCTGCTCCGCCAATCCCTTGATCCGCAAGATATCGGAAAGAAGCTTGCCAATCTCCTTCTTTATGTACTTGCGATTTTGATCAGTCACGAGGTCACCAACAATGTCATCCCTTAAAGCCCGCCCTCACATTTCGCCTTTATGTCCTGGCACTGACACCACTCAGCTAATTACTCTTAGAGCTAGAATCGCCACCTTGCCAGGAAATAGATCGGAGTCAGAAAAATCAGAGTAGGTAATATCAGAGTCTGAAAGATCAGATTCAGGTAAAACATAGTCAGATAAGAGAGAGTCAGGAATATCAGAGTCAGAAAGAATATAAACAATTATGTTATAGAATAACCTATGAGGGTAGTAGCGGTAGTGAACAGAAAGGGTGGTGTAGGCAAGACCACGACTGCTGACAACATGGCAGCTTGCCTGGCACAAAAAGGCCATCGTGTGCTACTCATAGATTTGGACCCACAAGGCGGTGCGACGGTCCAGATTGGTCTAGGTAAGAGGTCACTGGATACAACGATACATCAAGCCCTATTAGGCGAGAAAACGTTGTCTGAAGTTGTCCGTCATACTGAGATCAACAATGTGGACATAGCACCTGCAAACATGGCTCTAGATGGAGCCAAAGTAGAAATGGACAAAAAACTTTCTCGCGAAACCATACTTAAAAGACTACTGAAAAACGTCGGTGGATATGATTACTCGATCATCGACTGTGAGCCTGGTCTGACCATACTCACCTTGAATGCATTAGTAGCATGTGATGACATCATAATTCCTTTACAGGCTGAATACAATTCTCTTGAGGGTACGGCAGACCTCATGCAAACCTTGAAAGATGTGGCAGAGATATTAGGACATCGACCGAAAAGGCACTTTTTGATCACTATGGTTAGTAAAACAGTACACAGCCGAGAGGTGATTGGTGTTTTAAGAAACGAGTTCAAAGAAGAAGTATATAGAACTATGATACCCAGAAATATAAGTGTCGCAGAAGCACCAGGCTTTGGTAAGCCTGTCGTCCTTTACGCCCCTGATTCACCTGGTGCACAGTCCTACATGAAACTCACGGAGGAGTTCTTAAATGGCTAAAAAAGGGCTTGATGAAGATAGGCTAAAGTTTTTCAAAGGCATGGGTGAAGCCGAAACATCAGAGTCAGGAAAAACAGAATCCGATGAAATAAAGTTGGCAGTATCAGAGTCGGATAAAGAGGATTCAGTAATATCAGAGTCCGATAAATCAGAGTCAAGATTATCAGAGTCCGATAAATCAGAGTCAGATAAGAGAGAGCCGATGATTTCAGCTTCTGATAAGCCAGAGTCCGATAAATCAGAGTCAAGATTATCAGAGTCAGATAAGGGGAAATCAACAAACAAGAGAAGAAGGCAATCCTCCCAGATTCCTCTCCCAAAAAGTAGGGGGCCTAGTACCATACCGAAGATCAGGGCAAGGAAGGTCGATGATTCTGTGTTGGATCAGGCAATATCCGCAGCCTCGAAGTCTCCAAAAGTTTCAATATATTCTCCCTTTGTAGCCGCTGTTATGAAGTGCAATGAACTAACTACCATCGGATACAAATCGTCTGCTGATTCTAGAGAGCTATTGGAAACGGCTCTCGAACAAGCTTACCCCGACGTTTGCGAAAAGGTTCGCAGGTACATGGAGAACAAATAGGAGATCACGAACATGGCCGAAGAAGCAAAACAAGGCCCACCGCAATTCATCCCCAAGCTCAAGGGCAAGAAGGTCGCTATCCGCCTCGTATCAGGAGGCCAGCCAGTTACTGGAACCATCGAAGGCTACAATCCATATGAGATCCTCCTCCAGACGGCAAAGGGGCAGCTTTTGGTCTTCAAGCATGCCATTGCCACTATTGAGGCTGTGGATGAGCCGAAGGGATTCACCATAGAGAGATGAAATGATCGGCTTCCACCAGGCGCATATTGCACAGCTCACCCAAAGCATCGGCCAATTTGCCCTAAAGCCGGGTGAAGAGGAGATTAAGAAAAAGGGCTGGTGGAGGTTCTGGAGAAGGGAATAAGTGATACAAAACTTGATATGCTTCAAATCACTTCTAAATTTAGAAGTGAGAACATGACACCACCTACAAAATCTATTGATTCAAAAGAGAAGGGCGATATTGTCATTGCAGTAAACGGTAATGAATATCCAATAAAGAACATAATAGTAGAAGAAGATTTAATGGGACATATGGTCAATGGCAATTTAAAGATTGGATCATATTTAAGTCCTGAAGAAATGAAATCACTCAACAACGATATTGTATACCCTGAATCATTTGATATAAAATTTAAAGATGGCAAAACATATCGTAATTGTAGGAAAGGAGCTATACACACTCATCTTGGGGATTATCCTGGAGAAGTTTTTGGTTTTTCAGGGCATTTGTAGAAATTAGTTAAATTATAGTGCTGCACCAAAAGATTGATACTAACTATCGATGTTCTGAGGTCAATCGGTATATCAAATAAGTATCATTCATTGGGTTCAGCACTATAGTTAAATTTAACCTTTAACTAATTTCTGCCTATCTCTCTATTCTTACTTTTTATAATATGATAGGTTACCTATTTCTACCTCCATCACAAGAAGAAGCTAAGAAAAAAGGCTGGGGGCAGTTTTGGAGGTAAGCTCGAAAATATCAACGAGGAGACAAAAAACATTATCCCATTAACTAAAAAGCAAAAGATGAAAATTTATCGTGACCATTGGCAGCTTGGACGTTACTGGCTATACACCGCAAAGATGCTAAAAAACGTGGCTGACAAGATTCTTATTGATTATCTGGCTGCATACCGACGCCCTCCTGTAATCTGTGATGATATCATACTTAGCGATCCTGATCTAGATTTATACTGCCCGTATATGCTTCTGATGGGCTACGCGCTGGAGAACATCCTTAAAGGTATGATTATCTGTGAATCAGGAATAAAAGATCCAACGTTTAAAAGTAAAGATCATTTAAGAGATTTCAACGTTGGGTTCATAGACGGCAAGGAGCATTATTCAAAACTTACAGAGCACGATCTCCTCCATCTACTCAAAGCAGAGGTTATAAGCAAATGGTGCATTGAAACATTTAACGATACCGAAATGACAGTGATGGGTCTCCTCCACAACTCGGTAATGTGGAGTGGGAGATATCCTACTCCTAATAAATACGATCCAACCGGCGATGACCCAAAAAATCCTAATAAAACCCGAAACAAGGATGACCGTCTAAGCTTCTACTGTATAGAACCTCCTGATACACCTATTGAGACCGTTGAACTCATTTTTGATAAAGCAATGAAAAAATTGATAAAATCGTGCAAGCTACAGGAGAAAAAGCTAAGGGAAGATGCTTGATAAAACCCGCGCATTGGTATCAATTCTGGCGGTAAAAATGACCATCAAACCCCACCCGTGGTATGAGAGTCCCTTTTGGGGGCCGTTAACAATTGCAATAATTGGATCACTTATAGTTCTAGTAGGGCAATTGTCATCTGTAGTTATACCCGTATTGATTGGTCCAGATTTAAGTGACTATAGTTTGGTTTGTACTCCATCCTATCACGAAATATCGTTAAATCAAACAAATGCAGTAGATGTTTGGGATGATGGGACAAGAAGATCGTTAAATCGAACAAAGATAATAGATATGTTAGTTAATGGGAAAATTGTTGAATTTGCTCCTTTTGATTTATATATAACTATAAAAAGTTTACATCCTCTTCAAAGATATTCTCGACAAGTTTTTTTAACTATATCTTGTCCTCCTGGTATTGAACCCGCCGATTCATTTTATCCTGTAATACGTGGCGATCAGCCCACATTTGTGAGCTTGTGGGTCAATATGACTTATGCTAAATCCCACGTACACGTAGCTTATCCGATAACTGTAGAAGGCATCGGATCGGATGGAAAAAAACGAACCAGTATAGCAATTGTGGCGTGGGATTTAAAAGATTATGACTCAATGCAGCCATTCGTAAGGGAAGCCATGCTTAAATGATTTACATGGATGAGATATGCAGCCTACTATCTTTACCACCTTCTCAGGAAGAAGCTAAGAAAAAAGGCTGGTGGCAATTCTGGAAATAGAAAAACTTTAATACACATTGGTATTTATGTGTATAGTATGAAAGAGAGAATTAATATCTCGATTGACACGGAAGTTGCGAAAGCCATGCGAATAGATGCCATTGAACGATATGGATCTCTCAGGGCGTTCTCTCAGTTAATTGAGGATGCTTATACACACAAGAACCCGGACGTGACAACACAATCAGTAAAGACCATCAAGGCAGTGCGCGGAGCGATCAGGGAAAAACACGAGGCTATGATGGTGAAGTACCGTGAAAAAGCGCCCGAAGCAGCGGGCTATTATGCTGGTAGCTGGCAAAAAAATTTTATGTGCAATACATGCGAAGCAGAATTTAGAATAACTCACGATGAAGGCAAATATTGTCCGGTATGTGGAAGTATCAATATAATCAAACAAAGATAATTTCCACAATGCCCTAAAATCAACGATTTTCTAATCTTCTGGCAAGGTGGATTCTGGACGCAGAGAGGATATTTTGCGTTGGAGTTTATTTGTACTGGCGTTCAATTTGCAAGTGGTCCCATTTATTTCGCGTTCGTATCGCGTGGGTTGATGTTTCATTTGGCAACGGTCTGAAGAGTAGATCTATCCAACCAATGAAATAATATTCACATCCTATTATAATAGAAACGAAACCGAAACGGTAGTAGCAGATCAACTAAAGCAAGCATCAAGCGATTATTATCCTTCTCTGATTTATAGAAGTGATAAGGATTACTTTATATGCTCCGGCCTACAGGCTCAAGGCTACTCTCCTATCCGACCGTTGCCAAAGGTCACGATAGCCCATTATTGGCGCATCCTTCAGCTCTTCGACCTTTGCAGTTAGCCTTGTAGTCTGACGGCCATCATTTGGCCTGTGGCCACAGTTCAGGGCGGGCCAAAGGGCTTCAGCTCTCCTCATAGCTCTGATGGTCTCCTTGCGGCTTACAGGCTCACCACCGGCGCCGGAGAATAGGATCCTGGCCTGTTGGGAGTCCAGAGCGATCTCCTTCCTTTCATCTTGTGCTGCTATAGTTTTAACGTATTCTACAATCTGCGTTGCGCGCGCCATAATTTTTGTAACCACTTGTATCACCTTCCCACCTTCTGCTGGCCGACTCTTCAGGGCTTCGCGAATCTTGGTCAGTAGTTGCCGGATGTAGGCATTGAGCAGCATCAACTTTGTTATGGGTGATTTCTCTGCCTTCAAAGCCCCAGCATGTCCCTCTGTGAGCCGGGCAAGTTCTCTTCCACGGAGGACACCACTATCCCTGATCAATTCGGCCAGTTCGTTATGGGTCAAAACCATCTCGTTTAGAAGGCTCTGTAGTTCCGAGGATGCAACTTCAAGAATAGGATCATTAGGCGTTACAATACCGGTTTCGGGCGATATCCCAAAACCATAAATAGCTGAAGCTCTATTTAGCATTCTAAGCACACTCCTTCCCGTTGGAGTTATCCCTGTCAGGGCATTACGAGTGCCCTGGCCGGAACCAATTTTTCTATTTCAATTGGATTTGCATGATGCAGCCAATAATATTAAACATTATGCTAACATGGATCATGTGATACCATGTTCGAAACTTTCGATGTAGTCCCCAGCCATGGACCTGGGCGCAAAAAATATTGATATGGAAGTGATCAAGTCGCCGTTATTTCTTTAAGCCTCTGGATTGCTTGCATAGTCTTGGCGGCTTCTCTATTTTCCTCTTCTTCATAGTGCGGTATAATCTCCTAATATTTGTCAGATATAATCTTACAAATTATACTACAGTCGCCAATATCTGTGGTCCTATACATATTGATCTAGCAGAAATATTTATAATAGAAGCATCATTATTTTTGAAAAGTGGTGATTCAATGAGACTTAGAGTAGTTAGCTCAAAAAAAGAGATCGAGACACTCAACCCGAATGAAAAGATAATCCATCTTGGATTCCGAGCCAGCAACGTAGACTATCTCAACTTGATGCAGAGATGTCCCAGGTTGAGAGCAATTCAGATGCCTCCATCCTACCGTAAGACGATGTCCAATAGCATCCAGGTGTTCATGGATATGTGGGACATTGAGATGATTGAGGGAGATGTGTGGGGCCACAGGAAGGACTTGGACGAGTACTTTGCTGTAGATAACTCTACCATGAAGGGGATCATAGCTCTCGCGGAGGACGGCGTATCCCTGGAAGAAATAACAAATCAGGTCAAAAAGAATAGCAAGCTTGGTTCTGATCTTATCAAGTACATAGCGAAGAACAAGATAACCGCTTGAGTCAGATTTCGGACTGACTCGATTCTTTTTTTGCCTTGTTTATTCCTTCTAATTGATGTTAGGGAGGCGGTGAGCCAGGGCGCACAAATAGTAGACGGCGAGTTGCCTTCTGATCACTTAGCTCTTATGTCCTTCAGCTTCTGAATGGCCTGCATAGTCTTGGTAGCTTCGTTGTTTTTCTCTTCTTCATAGTGTTTAATGATCTCTCCAATGGGTACGCCGAGCTTATAGATTCTCATGGGGCGGCCTTTTCCCTCTGCTTTGATATCGCGTTCCTCGACCCAGTTGTTTCGGCGTAGTGTGCGCATCCCAATGCTTACTTCCGGCTGCCTCATATTTGTTCCCATCTCGATCTCCCTGGAGGTCGCTTCATTTGCGTTCGCGAGATAGGTGATCATCGCCGCCACATTCCTGGGTACATCAAGACTTCGCAGTGCTTCTACGAATTCCAGATCTTTTTCGTCCAGCTCTTTGACGGAAGTTTGTTTTATTATAATCCCTCGTTCTTTATAGATATATTGATCATATATAAATATTTTCTTTAAAAGCAAGTCATCATAAAGGTAACCGAGAATATGGCGGTCGATATGGTGGTCTTTCGAGCAAGTTCTTGAAGGGAATTATCCTTCGATTTTAACACCCTGCCTCTCGAAGAACTCTTTCAATGCCTCTTCGACTACCCGGCTTTGTGCATGTAGGCTGCTTTTGGTTTGTACGGTATAAATCTTTAGGGTTTTTGCCATTGGTTCGGATAGGGTCAATGTAGTTTTAGACATAATCTAGGTGTATCAAGTTCTAAGTTTATATAACTAATGGTACTTTGAAACTTTGATACCACAAGCTTTTTATTTAAAGACATCGTACTTGATGCTATGGCAAAAGAAGAGTATAAGCAATTGTCCTGTAGCGATATCGGTATGGCATGTGGATTTCAAGTGCGAGCAAAGACTGACGCAGAGGTCATGAAGCTTGCAAAAACTCATGCTACTGAAGCCCACAACTTGAAAGAAATTTCAGCGAATACGGAAAAGAAAATCAAGGATAACATCAAAACAGTATCCGTAGATGTGCCTGAGAAGAAGTAGGAGTGAATTTCATGGAAAGCATTTATGGTGGCGGACTAATTGGTCTTGTGGTTCTGATCATCTTGATCATCATTCTGCTAAGGATAATATGAATGTTGGTGCTACCGCCAAATCGGTAGCGTCAGATTCGGGCCATGTGGAGGTAAAAATGTCAATTATCAAAGAAAGGATTGCGCAAATAAGCGAACTTGAATCAGTGGCAAGCAATCCTGCAAATGATGCCACGACTAGGAAAATAGCATCGGGTAGAGTCATAAATCTAAGGCATCTCATCCAGAGCCAGCAAGGCGCAGGGCAAAGAACAAGCTGAGATGAGCCTGATTGCTGAATAAGCTAAGGATCCGGCGATGAGCCTTATATTTTAGCTGGCTTTGAACAGCAATTTAAACTTTTGAAATAATTAATACTGTGATAAATCGGCTGGGGTTCGAGGCAGCATTGCTTCGGCAACCTGAAATCACTTTCGCAATGCATGGATGCTCCTTTTTAACTATTACTATTACTTGTTATGATTGGAGGCAGCCTCCCCCATTCATACTCCCTTTATGGCTGGCTCCAGTGTCCCTTTTCGAGGTGATTACAATGGGACACATAGTGATATCGCCAGCGAGTTTCTTCCTGGCTTCACAATTTCATTTTGTAAGGGTGCATGTAAGAGAAAACAGAAATGCATAAGTGTGATTTACATTTTTACATGTTTACATAAGCTTTCTCTTTGAAATCATGAATAAATAGTAAGAAAATTCTTTATTCAGTTTGAATTGAGCTATGTAAAAATGTAAATATGTAAAAGCAAGTAAATGATATCGATTTTCCTCTTACATATCTTTTACATTTGTAAGAAGTCTGCGGTGCTTTCCTTCATATAAGGTCGGCTCCTCCCGACCCACTGTGAAGTTGCGAAGATGATATTGCCGTCGTGCTGGGAGTCATGCTCAATCAGAGAATTTGGGGTAGATTGGATCAAGTTCCAAGAGAGTTCTTTACTTTCATCGGTGTCATCTTTGCTCTTTCATGATCCCGCAGTTGCTGCTGTCTCTCTTCCCAATCCGGCAAATATGCATACATGAAGCTCTTGAAGACCTTCCCATGATTCGGTGCAAGCATATGGACTACCTCGTGCACAATCACAAACTCACCCAACAATTTTGGCATCTCCAGCAGTTCGGAATTAAGGGTAAGTCTTCCAGAGGTTGAAATAGATGCCCATTTACGAGACATCTGGCGCAGGGAAGACTGATCTCCTTTCGCGCCAAAAAGTTCTATTAAACCCTCGCAAAACATATTTATGAACAACTCTAATCGCATGCCCATGGATGAAAAGAGAGGCTATGAGTTGATTCAAGGTAAAGGCAATGAGGTATGTTTTGATTCATCTTGTCCGGAATGTGAGTCCCCGGTCAAGGAATTGGCATGGATCGATCACAATTCGTTCCTGACGCAAATACAATGTCCTCTCTGTGGGTATGACAAGGTTAATGCAATCAAACTAGCGGATGAAGGTCTTTCAGGTATAAACGCAAATATAGAAATCAAATTGAATCTATATGAGAAGGCACAGAACGGCAATATTGCTATGCTCATCTGGCTCGGAAAGCCTGTGTTGCATCAAAACGCCGACTGACCATAGAACTAAGGAAAAGAGGAGCGAGCAGACTATTTGGCCTGAATGCAAGTGGCCGGGCGGCTTGAATGGCCCGGTGGACAAGATCCCTGGAGAAAGCTTAGTTTACTATCTTGGCAAATCTTTTTCTTGACCTGATCTTATTATTGCAAGGCTGGGTAAGGTCCACCTACCTCACTCTCCGGATCTGCCTGGCCATCTGGTGGCGTGCAAAACGTCAGATTGAACTGTGATGACACCAGTTCTTTGGAAGCATATATGCCGGTCAATACCTTCGATGTGATAGAGAGGCGCAAGCGCATCATATTTTTCAAGCTCGGCAAGCTTTGGGTCTTCAAGCAATTTTTCGATAACCGTGCGTTATTCGATGCTTTGCTGAACTATTACAACAAAGACCTATACCGCTTTGAGTTCAAGTACATCGGGTCAAGGAACAATGCCCTAAAGCTCCTGGAGAAGAACGGCTTCGACTACGACCTGGTGGAGGATTTGATGGGATATGTGGTCACACTCTCCAAATCAGCAAAATATGCTCAGATTCTGAAAAACTCCGTGGCCTCCAGAGAGACTGCCAACGATAGGATATTCTTGATGAGGGATCTGGCCGCAGTCGAAGAGGTGGTGGGCCTGGGCGCAAAAATCTATGAGGGAGAAAATCCCTTCCGTTTCTGATGATGCTTCCTCCTACGCAGGCCAGAATTCAACAGTCCAAGCCGTCGCAGGCGTTGTCCTTCTGTTCGGGCGGGGGTTTCTCGCGGAACTGTATGATCTTCTCCACATCGAACTTTCCGGTGAATGCTTCATGGACCTTGACATCTTTGTTGAAGATCAGGTGCTGCAGGGCATCAGTGATCCAAGTTCCATTGAAGCTGGTCTTAGTATCCATTCCCACAGCGTGCATTGGACTATAAGTAGTCTGGATCTTCTCTATCTCCGTCACCGAGAAAGATTCTTTTACCTCCGCACCTATGCCGCCCCGGAAGTCATCAGACTTTATGGCTTTCTCGCCCACCAGGGGAGTCATTCCTGAGTAGGTCAGATTAATGATATCGTAGAGGTTCACTGGCATGATCGAGCCGTTGATTGGAGCTTGAATATTTCTTGCGGCCTGAGAGACCGTTGAATCCATCTCAATATCGCCATCCCCCTGCATTACATTATAATAATCGATCGCCTGTTTTTTGTCCACAATCGAGTTGGCTATATCAATGGTGCCGGTCCCAGCTACCGTAAGCTGGTTGCAGAAATCAGCGTTCTGCAAAGGCTCGCGGAGAGGCGGATTCCCTGCAGCCGCGCTGCATATGACAAAAACAGCTATCAGCACCATAGCTACTTCTGCTCCCTTCGTCGTTCTTCTCCCCCTGTCCATTCATAAAAATATATTAATAGAGTTACTTTAAAGATAACAACCTTAACGTTTAACTATTTAAATGTATGCGTTATGCCCAATCGAGGACTCCGGAGCCACCGATACGCACCTCGGAATCCGGAAATTGCTTCGCAAGCATCCTGGTTTCCGATGCATTCCACGTGAAGATGCAGGATAGATACACAAAATCGTACTTCTTGCTGCTTGTTGTATGAAGACCTCGTTGAAGATCGACGTTATGACCTTGTTTCTTATGCCAGCTGCTGATCTTCATCAAAGCCAAATTAGCTATCGTTGAGTCTACATCCACTAGGAGGACATTGGTTCTTGTGATAGAAACAAGCCCGCTAGGTGAATTTGGCCCACCATGTTCCTTATACCATGTGATAAGTCCCCGGCCTTGCAGCCCATTTAAGGCCCGGTAGAAGCTCACCTTTTTGCTCTGGTTGCTAGAATCGACCCCTATTGCTTCCATAAGTACTTTGGTAGAGGCTCGACCTCCTTTCCCTTCCAGCGCTTCCATTATGGTTTTCTGCATCGACCCTGGCCCGCGAGACATAATGTTACTCATTCGGTTCAGTATGACATATAAACATATACTCACTTCAATCTTTTTAAAAAAATAGGATAGAATTCAGTAAACACTTAGGCCGGTGCAATTCAAAATGAATAACACATCCTTTCCGTGGTTCGGGCTTGACTATTGGAAGATGGGTTCAAAATTCAATTGAACTGATGTCAATTCCATGCAAGACGGGAGGTGGATTCTTCTTGATCTCTAGACGTTGCTTTCGCTCTTGTGCCTTCAGTTTGTATGTGCCATCTTCTCTACCCGTACAGTATTCTTCAAACGTTTGGGTATAAAAATGCATCCTCGCATTCGAAAAATTCATCAAGCTGTTATATCTTTTATCCTTCAATAATTCTTTATTGTACAACATTACAAAGGCTTTCATTCCTAAATCTTTCAATGTGTTGATTCGGTAGAGGTCTTCTTCGAAAGTGGAGTTGAAGTCGCACAATACGTAGAACATGGCTTGCTTTATGCCTGCTGCCTTCAGTATCTCAATTCCTCGTCTTATCATCGGCTCGGATTTTATGTCGTCCCAGGCGAACCTCATATAAGGTGAAAAATGCAACCCGGCGAGTATCTTGGCATTTTCCTCATTTACCAATCTCAGGTCAAGTCCCTGATTCCAATCGACGCGCAGATTCTCTTTCTTAATCTGCCCTGCAATTTTTTTGAACCAATCGGGCAGGGCAAGGATATTATTGTCCAGAAGCACCAATTTTTTGTGCCTGCGATCCCAAAACTCGTAGATATCTGCCACCGGATGAGCGTAACCCTCTTTTCCCCGGACTTGGCAAAAATCGCATGATCGTATACAGCCACGCATTGTATAACCTATACTGTAATTGCACTCTGGATACAAAACATAGTCGGGCATAAGATGCTCGATCTCGTCGGGGAGCGTGGTTTTTAGATCGACACCGCTGCCACCTAGATGGACTTCGCAACTTGTTGAGAGCAGCTTTGCGAGCCTTCGAGCCGCTCTCGCATGGTGGGTGTAGATGCAACTTATGTACACGATGTCATAATCGACCTTGGTTGGCACTTTCAGACCCCGATGAAGGTCGACGGTGTCGCCGCGTGCTTTATGGTATGCCGACAATTTCATCAATGCAATGTTGGGAATCGTGGAATCCGCATCGATCAGAAGCACGGAACCGTGTTTGAGACAAACCAAGCCGCTAGAACTTTGAGGGCCACCATGCTCCCGATGCCACCAAATCAGACCTCTTTTTTCGAGGCTGTTTAAGCTCCGGTAAAAACTCTGATCACATATGTCGTTATGCATTGCGGTTTTGAGAGTCTTAGTGGAAGTCATGCCATGTTTTTCATCTAAAATTTGGAGGATAGATCGCTGCATTGCGCTTAATCCGCGACTCATATTTGTAGAGTCATTATTAATCCTAGCTAAATATGTGTTGATCCATTTTACGGTAAAATCCCCAGTTTTACGCTTTGTATAATCTGATGATCAATATGAATGAACAAATTAAACAAAGATATTTTCGAACGCTGATCGAGCATACCCGATCCGACCGTAAATCATATGGAATCCTTTCGGTGCCCTCCGCCATATGGAAACTATGGATGCTTAAGGGCTTCCAAAATTGTGAGATCATTTACAATGAGGATGGCACTTTGACGATTAGGCCATTGTAAGAGGAAATTATGACAAAGAAAAATACAAAATCAAATGAAGAAATATACAGAAGAGCATTGGGACGTATTAAAGTCTTGACCCTGGAATTGGTGGAGAATTTCGAAAATGGAGACGATGAAGTCTCACATTTTTTGGAGAATTTGTACGACGTGCTGGATGAAGTTATTCCAATGTGAGCAATGGGGGAAATTATGACAAGTAAAATAAACAAAAATACTAGAAATTTGAAAATTCCTTGCATAGAATGCGGTTGTTTACTGGAATTCCATATCGAGAATGATATTGTCATTTCAGGAGACGGTGTGATTGCGTGCAATTTTCCCGGCGCAATTTGCCAGGATTGCATAGAATCTGTATTGGGTAAGGTGGCAGACCCACCGGGCATCGTTTGCTTTGAGGGGCTATCGCCGATCCTGGCGCGAGAAATCCTGAAGAGCTTCACGTTTTTGCTGCCAAAGTCGGAAGCAGTCGAATTCTTTGTTTCACTATTTCCAGAGATTGGATTGGAAAGAAAAATAGGTAATGGAAAAAAATGAGGGGTCAACCCTCACTTGGCATTCATACGGTGGTGGCTTGTGCAGTGCTGGGAGCCATGCTGAGACGCGATTCAATTCGGCAGATACAACCGACCAGGTTGCAGCCTGTCCGATCGTTATTGAGTATTTAAGTATTTTCGGCATTAAGAGGCAGTAAATATTTAAATACTCAATACGTAAGTATTTAAATATTTATCAATACCTATAGAAATTATTGTGCAATAATTATTTTATGCAATTTTAACAGAAATGTTTATATAGTACAAATACATGTCTAAACTAGATTTACTAGGGAGGTTTGGTCCACCCCTCTCCAGTTAATCTCACCTTGTTTAGCAGGAATTTCTATGAAAACAAGATATTTTAGAAACATAACCGTCAACCATGGCGGCTATGCGACCGTTTCGTTACCTGTGGAGCTATTCCGCAGGTGGACAGAGGACGGGGCAACGCACGTTGAGCTATTGTACGATGAAGAAGAGGATCGGCTGATTATATTGCCAATGTAATAAAAAAAGCAAAACGGAGAATAAAGAGATATGAAAATAAAGATAAAAGACAGAATAGAGTTCGCAAACTCTTTTCTGTGGAATGAATTAATGCGCATTCATCTTAATGTTTGCACGACTATATATAGTTTTCGGTCGGTGGTCTGAGTGTCCAATGAAGAAACGTATGCAGAAGACATGATGCCAATTCCGGAAGAAGAAGAGCCGTCTGATATATGTAAGTGTGAACACAATTCCAATATGAGTAGCGAAAAAAAACCAGCAATCCGGGCTGTTAATTTGGAACTACCAACAGGTTCAATTGGAGTTGATCAGGCATCCGGGGGGGTAATGACGGTCTGTATGACCAAAGATGCTGACCATGAGAAGTATTTAGCGTATTTTTCAGATTGCGCTCTTCATATTATAAAGGAAACAACAAACGCAGCAAAAGATAAGACTGAGTTTGTATTTCATGGCCAGGGCGCAAGAGATAAGCGATTTGTTACGTTCACGATGTCAGCCTTTGACGTTGCGGACGCAAAAAAATGGAAATCCACTTTGATTAACAATTTTGGCGCAGTAAACAAGGTTGGTAAACTTGGTTTCGAAATGGTCCAAGATATGTCCTTGAACGTCGAGAGAGTCCTGCGAATCGAGGAACCATGCTGGGTTGGTAATGATATTTTGCTACCAGGAGCGGACTTTGCCGGATCACTCGGAGAGAGACAGATTGAATATAAATTGTCTCCAGTAATCCCCGCGGAGATCTATGAAGGAAATCTACCATCCGCGGCGGAGTGTCTCAGTGACCTCTTAAATGCACACAAATATGCGCCAATTGTGATTGCAACGATCCTGGGTGCGCCAGCCATCGCACGATGGCATCCACACGACCGGTTTGGATTAGGTATGTGGGGAGGGACCGGCGCATGGAAGACAACCATGACGCTATTAGGTCTGGGTGTCTATGGATTTGAATATACTAAAGAAGCAACGTTGAAATCAAATTCAGATGGTTCTACCTCAGTTGGTGCGATGGAAACTTTTATTGCTGCAGGATGCTTGCCACAGCTTTACGATAATTTGAAGACCGTTAAAGAAAAAGACACGGAAAATTATGTTGGATTAATACACGCTGTTCTGGAGGGATCTGAAAAGGCGCGCGGCAAGAAAGAAGGAGGACTCAGAGATCAAAAAAAGTTCCTATGCATCCCAATCATTACCGGCGAAGTCAAACCGCAAGAATCGAGTACATCCGCAAGAGTTTTAAACCTCAATTGGACTCCTGCAGATGCAAACTTATTAACAAAAGTAAGAGAGAAGGCAGATCTTTTACCGATAATCGGTTATCATTGGTTGTGGTTTCTTGCGTCCCAGGATAGTGATTTTTGTCCGGACTTTGAAACAAAACGAAATGAGAAAAACAGAGAATTTCAAGAGTACGTCAATCCGGGAAGATTAGCAACGATATGGACTTTACTTGAATCCATATGGTCACTTCTTGAACGTTCACCGTCTCCAATGAAAGAAGTTTTCATAAATGCTCATGATAACTTCTATGCTGCTTTAAAAGAAGCTGCATTACTTCAGGCACAATCTGTAACTCAAGAAACAGAACTATCAAGGTTCTTACACGGTTTGGAGGAATTGATGATATCAAGTCCTGCCATGTTCCAATCTGATATTATCGAAGAACAACCAGTGATACCAAAACCAACAACATATAAATTTCAACCCAGAACCATCATAGGAAAAAGGACAAAAGACGGTGTCCAAGTGCTACCAAACGCTGCATTAGACGAATTGAAAAAACACGGCACGTTTACACAGATTCCAACGGAAGAGAGTTTAACAAGAGCGTTGAGTGACAAGGATTACTTAATTTATGATCCAGATAAGAAACACAATAAGTATCAAATACGAATTAATGGCAAAAAAACAAGAGGTTGGTATATTAAGAATGAGGCATTCCCATCATTTGATAAGACCGTATCCAAAGAAGATGATGAGACGGTACCCAAAGAAGATTAGTTAATACCCACCCGTGGGTACTAAAAAAACGCTATCCATAGCTCGATTGTAACCACGTACCCACCATACCCACCAAAAATAAAAGAAAGTTATATTATGAAAAGAAAAACATTTTTCATTAAAATTTTCATTAAATTGGTGGGTACCGTGGGTACAGTGGGTACACTATAGATAGAATAGATTGATAGATATTGATTATTATGTTATTATTATGTACCCACCTCGTACCCACCTCGTACCCACGGAATATTGATAAGCAGTCGACCACCTCCGGGTTCTTCAGCCAAAAATGGCAAGAACCCTCCGGGGTCTCCTTCCCCTCTCTGTGTGTCCCAAAAAAAATAGTGCAAGGAATATGGAACAGAATAAGGACGGTAATATAAAATATGATAAAAAATGAAAATAAAATGAAAATGTTAAAATGCATAGCATTAATGAGTGCCAGCCGAGAAGGTATTATAACGTTATCCGAGAATGATATTAATTTTATAAAGGATGTTCTCGGAAAAGAATAAAACGATATGCAGAAAGACCGTGTTCTAAAGTTGAAGTTTGTTAATTGCTTTAATATATTTAGAATGAGAGATATTTGATTTAAGACCATAATTTTTGGATTTAATATAAGAGTTCATTTAAGAGTAAAAACGCGGCCAAATCGAACTACACGGGGGTGAAAAAGATTACAAGATCTAACTATGAACCACACATATCAGCGGCGTCTATCCGAGACCGGGAAAAGGAGAAAGTTGCCAGGAAAAAGAAAGAGCTGAATGATACATCGAAGATAACATATGTGCGCCCGGACGAATTTGATCAGTGAAAAAGTTCTATGACATTTTTTGATATTGCTTTGAAAGTGTAATAGAACTATTTGCGAATCGGAAGCGTCAACGCTCTTGATTCCGTCCTTATTCCGTTTAATATCATTTTGGGACAGAAAAAGAGGAAGGAGCCGGGGGACGATGAGCCGCCCCACCTGAGCAGGCGGCGAAGAGTCCCCGGCGATCCAAGACACGCACACACATTAGTTATCATTTAAGAGAAAAAAATATGCAAAAGGAATGGTTTATGACCAGATAACATACATATTTATACTACTACACACATAATTTTGTACTATGTCAGAAAAAGGAGAATCCATAACAGATGAATCTATAACAGAAGATAAAGAGAGCTACAAAGGACTTATTTCAAATCATGAAAAATTAGCAAAGCTAATTAACGATTTAACGCAAAAAAACGAACAAATCAAACATATCAAGCAAAAAGTCGAAACACAATTGCATATTCCTATCAGACCCGCTACATTCGATCTTCAGGCCCAAAGCAATCAAGGATGGAATGATTATTTTGAAGAAGCCAAAAGATACATTCAAAATAAGAACAATCAGGAGACACTCAAAGAACAATTAATTGGTTTAGAAAAAGAGAGTAAAGAGATTGAAGCTGAGATTCGTCCGCTTGTGCCGCTAAGTTTCTACGGCATCCAGATATTATCTGGCAACCGAAGATTGAAAGTCAATGAAGAAAGCATGACCACTTAGGGGTACAACAAAATGAAATGCCCGCACTGCCTTGTTGCCTTCAATTCTCCTGAGTATGCGTTCGGTTCTGGAACCAGTGATGTTGATGGAGGATGGATTGTCAAGCATTCAACATGTCCTTCCTGCAATAAGTTGATTATGTTCTTGGAGAATTATGACCTATTCTCGCCCCAATCAGCCATTAGTAGAACACTTATTAGACCGAGAGGCATCTCTCGGACACCTGTACCTTCAGAAGTCCCTACAGATATCGCAGAAGACTACAAAGAAGCATGCTTAGTTTTGGCAGATAGCCCAAAGGCTTCTGCTGCTTTGAGCAGAAGATGTCTCCAGAATATTTTGACAAGTGCAGCAAATGTAAAACCTAAAGCCAGCCTTTCGGATCAGATAACCCAAGTCTTAGACAGCCATGTTTTGCCAACATATCTTGCGGATTCGATAGATTACATTCGGAATATTGGGAACTTCGCTGCCCATCCACTGAAAAGTCAGCAAAGCGGAGATATTGTTTCTGTTGAACCCGGAGAAGCCGAATGGAATCTTGAAGTCCTGGAATTGCTGTTTGACTTTTATTACGTGATGCCTGCCATCACAGCTAAAAAACGGGCTGAATTGGATGCGAAACTTGCAACTGTAGGAAAGCCGCCATCCAGATAACAGAAGCAGCGTAGACCCATAAATTAAATTTTTTTTTGTTTGTCAACTAATTTAGGCACCTTTGGAATCGATAGCAATAGGCACTTCGATTTTGCCTCCGCGTAAAGGTATACTTTGCAGCCAGGACAAGTATTGATAATAATGTGTGAGTAAAATTGAGAGCCGCTGTATATCGATTTTTACGTGTTTTTCATGTATGCGATTTTTTTCGCTGATAGCGATTTTAGGGATGACTTGTTAATCGTCTGGGAAATGAGCTGTCCATACACTATAGGAATACGGAACACATGACTTGCTAAAATCGTGTGAGATGTTCGTTATATTTGATATAGACATTGTATATGTTTTAGTATAAGCGTTATTGATACTTGTTTTATTTAATATTAATTTATCGTACTATATTAATGTAACATCTTATTTATATGCTCGAAATGAGCATTTGCGCAAATGATATGTTTGATTACTCATTATAAACGAGCAAAAGATTTAAATAGCTCAAAACGATTTAAATTATTATGACAAAGATATCACTTGAGTTGGATGCTGCCTTAAATAAGCGATTAAAGCAGTATGCAATTGATCATTATGAGATGTCACATGGAAAACAGCAAGCAATCATTCGAGATGCATTGATCGCTTTTTTGGATGCAAACGAGCTTAGACGCATTCCCAAGACGCCGACACAAACGATTACATTGACAGAGCCGGAGGAGGTAGAGGCAGAGATCGTTGAGGTATGCAAGCCAGAGCCGCCAGTAACAAAACCGAAAGTAAGCAAGCCTAAAAAGGCAAAAGGACAGACGAGAACAAAGATAAGCCTCACGGATGCTGACCGGGAGTATATCAAAACGCAGCGACTCGCGGGGATGGGATTGACAGAGATCGGCAAGGGAATGACCCCAGCACGCAGACCCTCCGTAGTGAAAGCAGCAATTGAGAGTATGGTCAAGAAAGGAGAGCTTCAGGCAGATGCTCTGAAGAAGTCAAAGGACATAAAATAGTTCAGCATTCAATTTTATCTTCATGGATTTTGCTCAACAGGCCGAACGTTTTTAAGAGGAGAATTATCTCTTTCCAATTTATCTATAAATTCGTCTATGATCTTAGCCTCATCGCCGATTTCGATCCATCGATGAACCATCTCATCCGCAATAGATTGGATATATTCCTTTGACTTATTATTTGGATCATATTTAAGTAAAGGCTGAGCTAGATACCCAAAAGATAAACCAGTTTTTTTAACTTTTTTAGACAACATAAACAGTGAATAGAAATTATTCAGTACTTTAAAAACGGAATTTATAATAACAAATGCGATTCCCATCGTACCTATTATAGCTATAGGCGGTATCTCTTCGGTCGTAGTTATTATATATTTATATCCCCAAAGTGCTATATTTATTTGTAACATTAGCGTTAAAAAGGATATTAAGAAATCACTGAAAAGTGAACGCCCATCAATATGGGATACGATCTTATCTCTAGCATTTTTAATTTGTATTTCCTTAAGGGTAACATCGATTTTCTTTAGTAAATGTAACATTTCATCGGAATCTTTTTCATTCATATACTTGAAGGATTATACGACCTCGTGCATAAACATAGTGGCAGTTGTATGACTGGTGTTTAGTATTCACATCTAAAGTGAATACTGAATCCTCAACGAGGATACAAGGTAAGTGCTATATTTTTGATTCATTTTTGATTCATTAGGTAAGACACTCAACACTAAGACATATACAACATAACGACACTTCACGTTATGAGTTACGACGTTTTATTATCTGATTTGGTCTTCTCTTCTTGCTTTCATCTCCAGATTTCACATTTCACGTGAATGCTCGCAATCGCAGAGATTTCTCATCTCTTGCTCTCGGATTGGTAAGAATTTGGAATGATCTTTTATCGAGTTTCGCGACCAGGGCAGAGAACTGATTAGGTTTTAGTCCGAGTTCGTGACGTAGATCTTTAAAAGGTGCTGTTCCGCCTCGTTTTTTCAGGATGGACCTGATCTTAGTGATCCTGGCCAGGGTCTTTTGTCCAGACACAGTCTGTGTCTGCCCTGTGGGTGCCGTCTCCAGCTTGTGAATACGTTTCCGATCAAACGCAATATCACAACATATCCGGGAGGTATCTTCTTCTTGTGTGGTCTCCAGGGAGGTCACAGATTGGCGCAGGGTGGCGATCTCCTCCCCTTCGCTGGCCACGATGGCCCGCAGCTTGGAAAGTTCATCCCACAAGACAACTTGTGGAGCTACGCAGCATTGTAAGGAGCGAGGCCGGGAACAAAGTGTCAGTAAAGAGTTTTAATAAACTTTGATATTTACTAGTACAGGAGTTCAGAACGCACTATAAGCCGTTTAAGACAAGATAAAATCGAATTGAGATGATTGCTCATTCTGAGAGCTAAAAGCTGGAAATTTGGCCACCTGGCGAGCTACAGAATGATATGGTGGATGTGCACACGTGGTAACAGACAGTCCTGGTGGGGAATCGGCTCCAAATATCATTATTTTCTTGGGAACGTAGCTGGGATCGGAGCCGAGGAATTTTCAGTCTCCGGAGCGCAAGCGAATGGACTGAAAATTCGGAGGCGATCCTGCATTGCGAACTGTTTTAACGAAGATTAAAAATATCGTGCATGCTATTACAAAGTTAGCTAATTTGCGTACATTTTTTAAAGTACATCAACTAAATTGGTTCTATATTAACTAATATATCGATATGTATAGACCGTTATAGTCGAGTATCTATTACATGAATATAAGTCCAAACCGCATCTTTTCCCAATGATAGCGGTTTACTACCGGTACTAACTACTACGCCCTGGGAGACATAGATAGGGGGGAAAAAACACTGTTGCGGCTATTCTATTTGACATTAATATATATCCCGCTCTTCCCGGGCCTTTGTGCACGACACCGACACCATTCTCTATCGAAGCGACCTTGAACATGAACATACACGGCTCGAAGGTTTTTGAATCTCGATAACAGCATTGTAGGAGTCATGACTACAGCCTCAGCTACGAACACAACCTTTTCAAAGGGCTAATCATTATTAACCATAGCGTCTTTAACTTGATTATAAACCACTGCTACATCTTTATGCAGCTTGCAAGAATGAAGGTTATATGCACTGATACTAAAAATTCCATTTTAACCGTTCTGTTGGGATAGTTTCTTGAACATACATACCTATAAGCGCGCCCGCGGGAGTTAAAATAGCAGTGTGTAACCCTTCTTTCCATGCTCGGATCAGTTCTTGACCAAATTCAGACTGCTCAATCCAAGCTCTTGAGTAACTTCTTGTCGAGAATCTACGTTTTAGGATACTTATATCTAAATTATGCCCAAAGGTAATGCAAGAAACAGCGGCCAGATGAGTATAATCAAGTGTACCCAGCGTTTCAAAAGGCATCAACGGTTGTAGCTCTTTTGAAAGCCATCCCAATCCATTCTTGAAGGTCTCTTCGTCAGATGTATCTCTTATGCCTTCAGGTACCTTCATTTCATAAAAAACAGCCATAACTCCTAGAAATTGTAAATGTTTAGGTGAGAGCTGCGGTACTGCATTGCAAGCAAGGTGTGCAGCTAAGATACGCAGAGATTCTGGTTCTGCCACAAGCCTGTCGGTAACCAAACGTGCTAAAAGTTTATGCTTTTGTTCTGAATTGATGCGTGCTGCCCCTAAGGCTGCTTCCTGGAAGAGACTTGTATAATCTGGATCAGCAAGTGCCTGTTCCTTTTTCTCTTCAAAGCCTTCAATTTGTTGCATTCCACCAAGACATATGTTTACCTGTCCACTGAAGCCATTAAAATTGCTTAGAGCGGCATCTATTGCTTTTTGGGGATGACCATGGAATTTAGCAGATACCCACTTCTTTGCACACCCTACAACGGTTGGTAAAAATCCAGCTCCCACCATTAATCCGGATCCAATTTCAGCAATTTCGGCAGCGGTTTTCAATTGCTCTGGATCTAGCACCATTGTTTTCAGAATTATTCAATTGTCTATTTCAGCTTTGTGTTCAGTTATGCGTGCGGCCACCCCACCCTAAAGGATTGGGTATACTTCGGGCCGCACGCCCTCACGCCCGGTTTTATGGAATCCAGAAATCGTCGAGTCTTCGTTGCCCAGATCCCAACGATGCCATGCCTGGAACAACAGAGGCAATGCCCTCTGTGCCTTTGGAAGGACTACTGAAGCCGACGCTGCCTTCGCCAAAGCCAAGGAGCTGGGGTATACGAGCTGATTCCAGCCCTTGTGAGTATGTATAACCTGCAAGAATCCATCTCTCTTTTTGGCATTCTCTTAACAGGCACTATTTTCGCTTCTGGCAAAGTCCCTATTCCATAGACTATGGAATCAATTATTGACAATTGCCAGCTATCGAAAAAGCAGCATCGGCTAGAACCAAATTGTGGCCCACAATCCAGAGCGCAACATCCGACATTACGAGGTCCAAAGCATATTTATAAAATTATGCTGGCCTCGTATAGTGGCC
>Ga0209540_10000877_pt1 | contig 24524 bp, 29 predicted proteins | sample BarGraIncu01121A_FD_184501 | JGI IMG/M metagenome (GOLD analysis project Ga0209540, IMG submission 184501) | Arctic peat soil microbial communities from Barrow, Alaska - Barrow Graham LP Incubations 011-21A (SPAdes) (version 2) | ecosystem: Environmental > Terrestrial > Soil > Wetlands > Peat... | reverse complement strand
CGCCTGGCTTCGTGGAAGTGGGGACCTGTTTTGCACCAATGATGCCGTTCTCATTGGACAGACTCAGAGATTTTATCAAGTTGCACGCACCAATGCCCCGCCTCCATGACCACATGGCCCAACAAAATCACTGGAGCGAACGCGGGCGGGCCAAGTCAGTTGGCGGTTCGGACGCGCTGGGCCGCCCGCGTCGCTCAGTTCTGGCGTTAGGCCGACATAGGCACCACATGAAACACCGCATCAAAATTGCAATCGGTTGTCTTTCAATATTCCTGCTAGGCGTTGGGCTTGGCTACCTTTTGAATTGTCCACGCGGAAGTGCTTCACCCGGGGTGATGCCACCGTCACCAGATGGTCGAGGCGAGGTTGGTGACGGTCTGCAACACGTAATTCGTCGTGCTGACCGGCCAGTAAATAATGAATTGCCTGCCCGCCGGCGCGATGCCCAGATTGGTGACTTGCCCGAACGCGGAGTGAACGCCAACAAACAAGGCCAGCGGGATGAACAAATAGTGGAGTTTGGTTTTCATGGAATTTCCTTTTGGCATTTGGGACGAGACGAAGAACATTCCCGATTCCCAACCGAAGTTCTGCTGCTCTGACTAATTGGCATTGAACCTTTCACAGCAATCTCGATTCACTCATAACATTAGAAATCTGTCAATCTATAATTATTTGCTTTTTGATTGGCTAATTATGGTGAGGGCTGAAACTCCTGCCCCCTCTCCCCCAATCCCTAATAAAGTGGGATAATAATTGGGTGACGGATTAGCCAAAACCAATCCGCCCCATCCTCTGCCTTTTCGAGGACAGGGGATTTTTCATTTTGAACCAAGGGCTGGAAGTTTTTCACGGCAGCAAAACTGCGCGGTAAAATTTCTTCTGGCCAAGTCCATTCTGGTCAATCCACAAAAAGGGGCTGCTTGTTAGAATAATCGTTGTTTCGGGATTCCAAGTATTCAAATCGGTTGACGATTCGATTTGATACAGGCGGCCAACAACACCAGTGATTGACACCACAGCACAAATGCTGGCGCTCAGAATGTTCGACCCGGCTGGATTGAGATAGATTTCTCGAATACATTGGTTGTTGCCATCTGCAACGAAGATTCGTCCCTGTGACATACAGACCCCCTCAGCCCATCCGAATCGTGCCAAGTAGTTCGTCCCGTCCACGTATCCCTGTGATGTAAAGCTACCGGCTATTGTTGTTACTTCGCTTGTTGCAACGTTGAGCTTTCGTATGGACAGGACACAAGCAAAAATTATATTGCCCGAACCATCATTGCACATAGCGAGAGGAATATCTGAAAATCCAGCGTTTGTCCCCACGCCATCAGCCGTCAAATAAGAATTACTGCTGCCGGTCCAAAGAACGGTGACGTTTTGGTTTTGATCTATCTTGCAAATGATGCTGGAGGTATAGGTATAGTTGCCGGCACAATAGGTATAAATGTTACCAGAAGCATCGGCTGTCAATAAGTTTGCTCCTTGGTTTGTGAAACTGGCAAATAATAACATTGCACCATTTGTTGGGTAGTAGCGATAGATTTGACCTGACCTGCCGCTCGAAAGATAAATGTTGTTCTGTGAATCAACACAAATTCCGGCTATAGAACTGCGTGTGGATTGGCTGAGGGCGCTGCAATAATTGCTTGAAACGGAGCCATCATTCCCAACGCGCAATAAAAAACCCGGTTCACCTGCCCATGTATTGGCTATCCATACCGTATTTGAATGGTCAATAGCCATTGAGGTATAAGGCATAAAGGGTAGCATGACATTTGTTCCATAACCCGGAAGTGCATTCGTGCCGCCACCGGCAAATGTTGAAACAAAACCACTTGGTGTGATTTTTCGGACCAAACGATTGCCGCCATCCCACACGAACAAGTTGCTCGACGTATCGGCTACAACTCCAGCAGGGCCCCTGAACATAGCTTGAGTTCCCTGCCCGTCCAAATAGCCTGCAAAACCAGAACCGGCGAACGTTTCGACCACATAATTGTAGTTCGTGTCGTAAATTTGCGATTTAGCTTGCCAGCCACACAACGCGCAAAGCGCCCCCAGAATAAGCCAAGTGATTTTAATATTTTTGCCTTTCCATTTCCCGTTATTTGGCCGAATGAATCACTTCCCCCGCCGGGTGTAAAGTTTTTACTTTGCCCCAAGGGACGGGGTTTTTGGATGGCAGCGCGAAGGTTTTCAATTTCGTGATGCGTGTATTTTTGGTGCATGGCGGCGGTCTTGTGGCCGGTGAACAGAGCGCCTTTGAAACCCTCCCCCACCTCCAGAATTCATCACTCCAGTGGGATAATTAAAGGGTGACGGTTTAGCTTTCGTTAAACCAATTTCTCACCACGATCCAGCCCCGTCTAAAACTAGGCGGGGCTTTTCGTTTCTCCAAATCACTACCACCAAAATTATGAGTCCGCAAGCAGGTTGGATTTTACAGGAAGAAATTGTCCCACGTCTCAGATCAGCAATACCAAGAAACGTCTTCACTTTCCCTCGTCAAAAAGATCCGACACCCTGCATTTCATTCGATTACAGATTTGTTCCAGGGTCTTCAGCGTTACGTTTTGCTCTCCTAGTTCCATTCGGTGCAGCGTTGAATCAGTATCATCCATTGGTTCTCCAAATTCGTGGGCCGGGCAATCATCGGCAGTGTGATCGGAATGTTAGTTGGAAAAAGTTTTAGAACAAAGCTGGCCTGAGGTGAGGAAGGCTTGCTTGTTTGAGAGCTCTTATTTTGACGATTTAAAGAGTCTAATCCCAGCGTTAAAAGCACCAAGCACCCCCAGAACAAGGACTATTTTTTCCATCTTTACCTTGCCAGTAAAAATATAATTCCATCCGAAGACACAGGCTAAAATACCGATCAAAATACAAATAGAGCCAATCACAATGTTTGCTATTCGAATCCTAATACCACCTTGATTGACCACGGATGATTGAGGGTCTAGTCTTTCGTTTGGTGTGGTTGAACCAAACAGGGCATCGGCTCCGCCGCATATTTCCAGCATTACTACAGTTAAGACTACAAAAACAAAAGCTCCGATTATAATTAACAAACTATAATAGCGCCAATCGTAGGAAAATATCTGTCTCCAAAAAACAATCAAGCCAATCACACAAAGGATTCCCCAGGCCCAAACAATTCTTGTTGGTTTGTGTATAAAATAATGCGTAGCAGAATCACTTGCGTTGCTTTTATTACTTGGCTCACAGGCAATATCTACATGACTGGTGTTTGACGGCCACACTTCATGCTCAGAGGCGTTAAATACATTTGGGACTTTTGGAATGATCCCCGGCACAACCGTCGCCAATGATTTATTTGGTGATTGCTGAATTGTGTTTGGCGATGCGGTAATTGAATCGGTTTGTTTTTTTGGGTTTACTGGCAACGGTGGCAGCACAAGATCCACGACACCAGGCATTGAATGAATTGGCTTCCATTCAAACAACCCCTCATGCCAGGCTAAATCAGATAGTGAATATCTGCCTTGTCGAATAAACTCTCCGGCTTGCTTTGGTGTAAAAGGGCCGTCGCAACGTTTATCTTTGTAGATGAAAATATTCATTGCAACGCACGGTCAAACCCATTTGGTTATCTTTCTTCCATTTCCGTCCTTGTATAGGCCGAGTGCGGTTCGAAAGACTGCCACGAGCCAAAATACACCTAAAACAGTAGTGCAAATGAAACCAATGAATGCTCCAGTCTCGCCGAAGAATTGAAAAATTGTTCCACATAACAGAAGTATAATAAATACAATTCCCTCCATAATGCAACCCGCATAGAAAGCGTGGATACCCACAAATCCTAAAAATAGGCTAAGAAGAAATGCAGGCAGAATGCGTTTGTCTGATTCTGACTGGTACTGTTCAGCTTTCTCTGTATGTGCGCCCGGAGCGATGGAAGCACTCCGCTCAACCGTAGGTGGATTTGGTGTTGATGGTTGCTGTTCTGGGATTGGCGGTGGCGTGACCGGACTGGCCTGTTCTTCGGGTTCAACTGGCAATGGCGGCAGCACAGCCGACACGATGTCTGCCAGCGTATGAATTGGCTGCCAGTCAGCCATGCCTTCCCGCCAAGCCAGATCACTCATCAGATATTCGCCTTTTCGGATGAATCCAACCACTTGTTCAATCGAGTACGGGCCTTGTCTTTCGCTATTTTTAACAATGTAAATGTTCATTTGATTGAATTGGTAACGATCTATATTCGCTTTAGCGTTTTAATTCCCCTCCGCGGCCAGATGAGTAAGCCACAATATCAATCCAGCTCCCGCCACTTTTATTCCTGTCTGATACGCATGGTTCACAGTTTCATTATTTGGCTTCAGATCAATGTCTTTATTGTCATGCGGAGGCGTGTTCCCCTTGTTTTTAGCCAGTTCCTGTTCGGTGCCTGAAGTGTCTGCTAACGCTTTGGCAAGTTCCTCTGCGGTGACCGGAATTGTCTGCTGCAAATCGAGAAAAACCACTGATCCGCTGTCCATATCGAGGCCGGTGTTGATAACCGCAATCTCCCCATTTCCGTCGCGCATTTTCCACATCAACTCTTGTGTCAGGAACAGAGTGTTGGTTTTATACGCAATATCTACCACGGCGTATTCGAGCACTGTGCCCTGAAAGCCAAATATATTCATCAGCCCTGAAGGCGCGTTAGTCTGAAACATTTCGGTCAGTTGTGGTAATAAATCTTCCTTTTTATTTGCGACCAGCGCTGCCATTTCCGCGTCTTCCTTTTCGCGTTTTAATCGAGAGTTTTCTTCTGTCAGAAGTTGGTTTTGCGTGATTAGTTTTTGTATCGTGACAGTTATTTCTTGTCCTGGTTGCTGCCCGTCAGGAATATTTTGACCATTCTGCTGCCGAAGCAGTTCACTTGTATAAGAATTTTGAGAAGCACAACCGCCAAGAACGAAACAGACGAACAACGGAAAAGCTAACATTGAAAGTCGTTCCACGTTAGGAAAGCTGAATATCGCGCGCAGATTCATGCGCCGATTTTTGCCCCCGATGAAATCCAAGTCAAATAAAATCATCACACATACGTTATGACTTATTTGTCAAAGTTTCCGGGTGAGAGAAAACCTGGATGTCCAGCTGGCGAAATACCTGCGAAAAGCGAGGGGTGAGTTATCGTATGCCCAGTTCAGCAAAAAAACTGGCCTTTCACACACGACATTGCATCGGCTTGAACGCGGGGAACATCACCTGACCCTCAATAAGCTCGAAACGTTAATGGGCAAGCTGAAGATCCGATTAAGCGACATTTTCCCGGGAGAATTCTGATCCCTTGGTACTTGTCCCAGAGAAATCAGTTTTTATCGCTGGCCACACCCTTCTGAAAGCCTGGCTGATTGATGTCTTTGTAATACGGGCTGGTCTGTAATTCTTCTATGAAATCCTTCAAAAATAATTCCTTGTTTGGATGATTTGTCGGCCAGCTCAAATTCCACAGCTTCCAGGCAGAATCCATGTTGCCGGAATAAATCAAATCCAACATTTTGCCCCATAACGAAGGCGGGGCAGCCCATTTGTCATCATCAATGAATTTGACGGCATCAGCGAATTTGGATTTCAACTCTTTGGCCATCCTCTGAAGATGCTGTTTCGTGGGTGCCGGCTTGTGCATCAACTCCAGATCCGGCCGATATTTGTGGTCCAGGTAGCGCAAAATGACCGTGGGAGCAGGGGAAAAAACGAAGCTGGTATGCCAATACTCAAACGTCCAGTCATACATTACCAGTTCCAGGTTGCCGTCACCTCGCAAATCCTTGAAATCGGAATCGACGCCATCCCTTGTTTCCAAGTGGTCAATAAACTTAAACGTGTCACCGATTTGAAAGATGTCGAAAGCGTAACAACAATGCGCCCCACCAGACCACTGCCACACCACTAGATTCGGCTGCTTTTCGCCAGTGATGCTCCGGCCCATCTCGATAAGTTTGTTGGTTGTGTCCTCGCTGCCAGGGTTCCCCACTTTGAACTTAAAGCCTTTCTGAAAATACACCTGTTTGCCTGATTTCAAGATTTCATAACATCCATAAGCATCAGGTATCTCGCTCCAGTATATGCGAACGGTGTAGTCCTTATATTTCTGCTCGTGCTGCAATTGACCAAAGGGTTTCGTCTTGTCAGCAGCGTGTATCGGCAAGACCAGGAAAACCGTGAGCAGGAAAATGAGAAAATTCATGCCCGATTTTTAAACCCGGCCCTCTCCCATTACAATCACAATCTCCCATATACGAGATGACCCCCTCCCACCGATTCCACGCGTTCAATGGTATAATAATGTGAAGCAACTGGATCAGCTTTTGCAGAGCTGATTATTACAACCCGTCCCGTCCCCCCTGCCCAGTCTTCATTGGCCGGGCTTTTCATTTCGTCACATCAACCACCAACCAAAGGAAAACACATGATCACACTCGAAGCCAACTACAGTAAGAAAATCGGCCTCCCCGGTTATTCATCGCACCAATTCAGCGTCAGCCTCAAAACGGAACTGGCTGACGTATCGCAAGCACAGCAGGAAAGTTCACGTCTGTATGCTCTGTTACAGCAAAGCGTGGACAGCAGCATCCAGCAAATCGGTTATCTCCCCGGCACGACTGGAAACGGCAATGGCAATCGTCACACGCCGCTGCCTGAAAATGACAAGTGGAACTGTTCGGTCAAGCAACGGGACTTGATCATCAAAATCACCGATGAACACAAATTGGATAAGAACCAGGTTGAACAACTGGCCAATGATCGCTTCGGCAAAGGTGTCAAACAACTCAACAAACTCGAAGCATCCGGCCTGATCGAGGAACTGCTGGAACAGACTGGACAGGCCAAACCTCGTAGTGCCAGGTTCGGTCAGAAAGCCGGTGTGAGATGATTGCCCTGGCTCAACCACCACCTCCAATCGCTACACCACCCCAAACCAACCGGATTGAAGACCTGCAAAAAACTGTGTCTGCATCCCGGTTGAATTGCTGGTTGTCATGCCGGCTCAAGTTCTACTTCCGCTACATCCTCAAGATCACGAAACCCAAAACAGCGGCACTACATTTTGGCTCAGTCGTGCATCTGGTCCTGCAGCAATGGAACATGGCGAGATGGCGGAAGCAGCCCTTCGAGATCACCAAACTAAAGCAGGTGTTCGATATGGGCTGGCTGGATCAGGGCAGCGTGATTAACTGGGATGGCGAAGAACCTGAACAGAAGAACACGGCCTGGTCAGTGTTGGAAAAATACTTCACCGACACTCCGATCAAGGCCGATGAAAGACCGGAAGCCGTGGAAGTGCCGGTGGAAGCGGACTTGTCGAAACATGGCCTGCCGATATTGCGCGGGGTGTTGGACCTGGTTCGTGCCGGTGGTCGCATCGTGGATTTTAAGACCACAGGCAAGACACCGGACAACGAAATGGCACTACATCAAAACGGAGTGCAACTGGACTGCTACTCGGTGTTGTATCGGGAGGCAGCCGGCAAACGTGAAACAGGACGGGAACTGCATCACCTCGTCAAAACCAAAACGCCCAAACTCATCATCACGCCGGCGGATCCGATGACCGAACAGCAAAGGTCACGGTTGTTTCGCATCATGGACTCGTATGTGACGGGATTGGAACGTGAAGACTTCATGCCTTCACCCGGGTTCCACTGTGCTGGATGCGAGTTCTTCAACGAATGCCGGAAATGGAGTTAACCATGCACAGTCAGCATATCGAAGACATGGTGCGCAAGCTGACTCCGGTACTGAAGGACAAAGCCAAAGCACAAAAAATCCTGACCCGGTATTGGCGCAACAAAATCGCCATTGTTTGGGAAACGATAGACGTGCATCGGGCAGCCAATGAATGTGAAGTGGCCTTGACCGAAAAGGAGGCCATCCAGGTTCTTCAGACGTTGCACAATCAGCACAACGCCCAATGCGGTCTGAAATGGGAGGACATCACAACTCACATCAAAGAAAATGTATTGGGCCGTAAATTAACCCAACGCGAAGTGAGGCTGTTTGTTCATCACGACAAATTGACCATCCAGCGTTAATCAACCTCAACCCCTCACTGGCCGGATGCTCTTTTTGAGTGTCCGGCCTTTTTTCTTTCCAATGAAATCAAAATATCTGCCCCACGAGTTTAAAGTAGTGTGTGTCCGGGAATGTGTGGCTACGGAACTGATCGATAATCCAGAGCAGGCCGTTAAATACTGGCGGGACAACATTCCCCAGGCACCGTGGTTTGACCCAATGAAGGAAGCGTTCGTAGTGCTGGTGCTAAATACTAGAAAACGCATCCTCGGTCATAATCTCGTTAGTCTAGGCAGCCTTGATACTTGTCCTGTTCTGCCCCGTGAAGTGTTCAAGCCCGCAATCGTACAGTCAGCAGCCAGCATCATTCTCACACACAACCACCCATCCGGAAATCCAGAACCATCGGAAGCAGACATCAAGGTAACACGAGATCTGATTCGCGCTGGCCAACTGCTTAAAATCGAAATCACCGACCACATTATCATCGGAAACCCCAGCCATACAAGTCTTCGGGCCCTTGGGTATTTTTATTAGCCGACGAACCCAGACTGAAAGCATCCTCACTTCGTCAGTTCAAGCCATTCTTCCGGTGCCCAGTTGTCCCAGGATTCGGTGGTGCTTGGGTCTTCCGATATGGAAATCTTGTAGATCCACCGGCCATTCTCGAATCGGGAAGCGATGACGTAACCCTCGTAAGGTTCGTTTTCTCCATCATTCACACGAACTTTGTTCAGCTCTGAAAATCGGGCTGCCATCGCTTAAGTATTCCTCAATGCGTTGGTTTTTCAACGCATTTCACAACCTCCAATCCCACAAAATCAAAACAACCCCCAAACAAAAGGAAAATCAACATGCAAACACTCGCAGAACCCAAACTCGAAACCATTACGCTGTATTACCGCGAAGGGACCAGCGACAAAGTTTACCAGTGTGCCATCGAACCGGCCGGCGAACGCTTTACCGTCAATTTCGCCTATGGTCGCCGCGGATCCACAATGAACACCGGCACCAAAACCAACGTACCGGTGGATTACGACAACGCCAAGCGCATCTTCGACAAGCTCGTGAAGGAAAAGCAAGGCAAAGGCTATACGCAGGGCAAAGACGGTACGCCCTATCAACAGCCAGATACGGAAGAACGATTCACCGGTATTCTCCCGCAACTGCTCAACCCAATTGATGAAGCAGAGGTGGAACGGCTGTTGCACAATGATGATTATTGTGGTCAGGAAAAGTTCAACGGGAAGCATCTGTTGATTCGCAAGCAAGACCCGGTCATCCACGGTATCAACAAGAAGGGATTGCTGGTTGGATTGCCTGAGACGGTATTTCAGGACATCTACAGATTGCCAGGTAATTTCATACCTGATGGTGAAGCGGTCGGGGATGTGTATCACGCGTTCGACCTGCTGATGCTCAACAACGAGGATCTGCGGCCGTATCCCTACCGCGAACGGCTCACGGCCTTGATGAACCTGCTCGCCAGCGCGCAGCACCGGTTTATCAAATATGTTGAGACGGCATTTACCACCAAACAAAAAATCGCGTTATGGAAGCGGCTTAAAGCTGAAAACCGCGAAGGCATCGTATTCAAGCGATTGGACGCCCCTTACACCCCGGATCGCCCTAACAGTGGTGGTCCCCAGCTCAAACACAAGTTCTACGCCACCGCTTCCTGTGTCGTGGCCAAGATCAATGTGCAACGGAGTGTGGAGGTGCGGTTGTTGGGCGAGGACGGATGGATCCCGTGCGGCAACGTTACGATCCCGGCCAATCATCAAATCCCCCAAGTCGGCCAGGTCATTGAAGTCCGTTATCTCTACGCTCACACAGGCAGCAACACCCTTTACCAACCCATCTACGAAGGGCCGCGTTCTGATGTTGACCCGGAGGAATGTTTGCTCACCCAGGTCAAATACAAGCCAGAGGAGGAGACATGCTGATCAATCGCAGCAAAGTTAAGCTGTTCGCTTTAGAGATGGCCAAAGGGAGAGCGCATAAATTCACGAGGGTTGGCAGTGAGTTCTACATCAAATGTGAAGCCAACCTAAAAGAGTTCATCCGCAATCAAGTTCAGCGGCATCCCTCTGTAGGCAAGACCATCAAATAAAATCGGACCAATTGGTCCTATCTGACAGCCAGCCATGTTTAACAACGTGGCTGGCTGTCTTCATTTAACAACCAAAGGAAAAACATGAACGAAATCACACTCCCCGTCAGCGACCTCAAAACAGCTTTGCCAGGACTCAGTAAAATCATCGGCAGACGCTCTTCCCTGCCCGTGCTCGAACACATCCGCCTTACTCGTGACAATAAAGGCGACGTGAGTTTACAGGCCACCGACCTGGATGCACACGCCATCTATCACATTCCTGCATCACAGGCCGGAGCGCCTCTGGATCTGCTCGTCCCTTTTGAACCGCTCAACAAATTGGTCAAGGGACTCGGCAACAAAGAGGTCGTCAGCTTCATTCCGGACGGCAAAAATAAATTGAAACTGCGTTATCCGCTCAGTGGCAGCTTCATGGAACAAAAGCTCGATACATTGGCCACAGACGAGTTCCCGCCTCTGCCCAAGATCACCAAATCTGACACTCAACTGGGCCCTGAGTTTGGTGTGGCATTGAAACAGGCGTTGCAATGTTGCAGCAATGATTCGTCACGGTATGTGTTGCGGGGCGCCTGTATGGACGTGGAGGACAAAAAGCTCCACTACATCATCAGCACCAATGGACGGGCTTTGTTCGCAGCAAACACATTCACATTCCCGCTCAAAAAATCGGTCATCATCCCGGATTCCAAGTTTCTGAACTGGACGGATCTGATGGATGACGGCTGCAAACTAGCGGTGGAGCCGTCAGCTAAAAAGGAATCGAAAGGCTGGATCAGGTTGTCATCACCACACTGGACGTTCATTACGCGGGAGATTGATGGCCAGTTCCCGAACTGGAAACAGGTCGTGCCAGCGATGGCCAATCCCAATACGGTCATCAAGTTGCCATCCCAGGCTGTTAAACAATTGCAGGAAGTTCTGTCGCATTTGCCCGGCAATGAAGACGTCAACCACACCATCCGGCTCAAATATGAATTCGGCCAGTTGAAGGTGGAAGGACGCAACAAGGAAAACGACTGGATCGGTGTGTTTATTCAGGACGCCACCATCACAGGCAAACCCGTGACCATTGGTCTTAACCGGGAATACCTGCTCACCGCCCTCAAGTTCAACCTCAACGAAATCCAGATTGACGATGCGTTGACACCGTTGGTCTGCATTAACGGCGGAAAGAAAATGGTCATCATGCCGGTCAAGCTGGATGTCGTGCCGGCCCCCAAGCCAACTGCTGCTCCTCAAACATCACCGACCACAACCAAAGCGCCGGAAAGTAAACCGGCTGAAGAAAGGAAAACGGAAATGCCCAGAACATCCGCAAAAACTGAAGCACCCAAACCCGCTGAAACTTCACCCACAGTCTCACTCATTGATCAGGTCGAAAAGGTCAAGGAAACGCTCAAAACCGTTATCCACGATCTCAATACCATGGTTGATGCTGTGAAGCTGGCGGAGAAGGAAAAGCGTGCGAGTGAAAAAGAAGTTGAAGCCGCTCGCGCTACCCTGAAAAAGCTCCAGCAAGTGAGCTTCTGACACATCACAACCCAAGAGCCAGGCATCTTTCACGGTGCCTGGCTGTTTTAACCCAGGAGGCCGGGATGGATGAAAAAAACATCAATCAAGCTATCGGATACACCGTACTCGCCATCATCGCCTATTACGTCCTGCAAATGATCGTGCCCTTTTTAATTTGGGCCGTGATTGGAATGGTTCTTTGGCGGGCATATCAAGAATTCCAGAAACATAATAAATGAAAGGAACCCAATGGCTGATTATTTCACCAACTTCAACCGACATGAAAACCATCACTGTTCGCCGGATTGACCTTCAGTTCGACGCCAACCAAATCACCAGAGGCAGCAATTCAAAGCAGGTGGACCAGACTATTGAACTGATCAACCTGACTTTGCAGCGTGAGCCGTTTGGTTTGGGCGCCCAACTCATTGTTCACCGGGATGAAATCGAAATCGAAACCAACACCATCTAGTTATGCCCAAATTCGTCTGTTCGTACGCTCATGACATCAACTGTTACGCGGATTTCGTTGTGGAAGCCAAAAATCAAAAAGCTGCTCAACGCATAATCAACCAGGCTTTGCGGGACGGCAAGTTCGAGAATGTGGACACAACGCCGGCTTGGGAGAATGGCTCGACCAATGAACGCGTATATGTTCAAGGTCTGGCTGATAAACGTTCAATCAGCACCACGTTTGAGCAGTTGACTGGACGAGAGCACATCTTCAGCCCGCACACTCACCTCTGCATTCGTTGCGGAATTCACGCTAACGATGATGCAGTGGAAAACTTACCCTGCACTTCTTAAACCAATCTTAACCTAAAATGCGCTCCTCTAACCAAGGGCGCATTTTTTATTTCAACCAACGAAAGAAAAAATCATGTCCGCAAATTTACTCATTCAAAATGGCGAAGCATCCATGTTCTATATCGTGCTGTTCTAGGCAGCGTGTGGAGCCTGGTATCTTTATCAGGAATACAACAGGAACAAGCCACGGTTTTAACCAAAGGAGTCCAAATGCAGAATCAAAACCACCTCCTTTCTCTTCTTGCCAGGGAAGGTGTGTTGATCAAGGCAAGCATCCGGTACTGGCGCGGATGTAAAAAGCTGAAGCCGGAGGACATTGGCTTGGATGGCAAGAACTTGTCTGAACGCCTGATCAGCCTCGGTCACAAACGGCTTCTGCCCAAAGATGCTTTGGCGGGTCTCGCTGTAATCGAAGGCAGGGCTCACGCGCTGGTCGAAGCCAGCACCTTTCCGTTTCTGAATGGGCTGGGCCACTTTCTGCCGAACTCCAAGCTCGCAGAGGTGACCAGCAAGTTCGCGGAACTCGAAATGGAGTTCTGGCAGGCGAAGCGGGAGTTCTTGAAAAAGTATTCTTCGCTGCGTGAATCCGCTTCCAAGGAATGGGGGGAGATGGCGGAGAACCTCGTAAAAGATCCGCAGAGACTGGTTGCCACGATTGAAGCCTCATTTCCATACCCAGACCAGATGGAGCGGTTCTACAGCTTCGACACGCAATTGTTTCAGATCAATGTCCCCAAACATCTGTCAGCGGAACTGGTATCCGCCGGCGATCAACAAGCGGTTATCGAAGCCCGGCAGAAAGCATCGGCAGAGGCGGCCCAGAAGATTCACACCGGAGTCGAATCGTTCGTGGCTGATTGCGTGGCTTCGTTGCGGGAACAAACTGCGCAACTGTGTGAGGACATGCTTTCGAGCATCAATAACTCAGAAACCGGGGTTCATCAGAAAACGTTGAATCGCCTGGTCCGGTTCATTGATCAGTTCAAGCAATTGAACTTCGTGAATGACACCGTGATGGAACAGCAGTTGGAGAGCGTAAAAAAGGAACTGCTCTCCAGGACGGCTCAGGAATATCGGGACAGTGCGGTGGCTCGATCCCGATTAAAAAACGGCCTGTCTCGATTAGCGGACCAGGCTAAACAACTCGCTAAAGCTGACACGTCCGAACTTGTGCAGCGGTTTGGAGAACTTGGCAGGCGAAAATTCAACCTGGCGGCGTGATGAATGCGAAACAACTCGAACTGGGGACAACCTCCATCCTCTGTCTGCACGCATAACTCTCAAGGTGGGGTTGTGTCCGGGAGAAATCCTGGATGCAGCCTCGCCTGCTTTTTTAACAACTGCTGCCAATCCCAGATTGGTAGCTAAGAAAGGAAATCAATGAGCCATTTCACAACAATCAAAACACAGATCAAAGACATCGAAGCCCTCCGCGCTGCATGTCAGGAGATGGGGTTGACCCTCCTCCAGAACGTTGACGCGAGAGGCTACGGTCAGACTACGCGCAAAGGAGATTACGTCATTAAACTAAACGGGCCTTATGACATTGCGGTAAACAAACAGCCGGACAACACCTTTGGCCTCACAACGGATTGGTGGTCGGGGCACGTAGAAAAGGAGGCCGGCAAGGATTACGGGAAATTGCTGCAGCTTTACGGGGTTCACAAAGCCACGATCGAAGCCAGGAAAAAAGGCTTGTCTGTCCTTCGCCGCCAGAAACAGGACGGTTCGATCAAACTTATTCTCATGGGGGTGTAACTATGAAACGCACAATTGAAATCATCATCGCGCCTTCGGGGGAAATTCAGATCGACGCTGTGGCTTTTAAAGGGCCGGATTGTGAACAAGCGACGCAATTCCTGGAACTGGCGCTAGGGGTGGTGGGGCGGAAAATCAAAAAGCCGGAATTCCATCAGCAGACCAGGAAAACCCATCAACAAAGGATCGGACAATGAATCCCGTCCTAACATTTGACAGTCAGGGCGAAGTGCATTGCCTCTACACTGAGGTGTTTGATCTGTCCTCGCTCGGCTCACTTGAAGTCGTCCGGGCAGCGCAAATCGAATTCAACAGCGAGGGAAAGGAGTGGGAAGTGATAAGCGGGTCAGAAAACAATGTCCTGTTTTCGCATCCTTCCCGCACAGCTTGTCTTGCCTGGGAGCAGCAATATTTCAACAGATAGGACACGCCGGTATCAGGTCAAATCCTGGTGCCGGCACCACATCCCACACCCACACCATGACAACCCCTGCTAACAATCATAATCATAAAACAGCCCGAATCCATTTCAGTGATGGACAGGTTTCACAATTCAACGACGACCAGCTCGCGTATCTGACTTGGCTCTCACTTCCTCAAGGTGTTCGGGCTGCGTTAAGAGGAAAAGGAGACGCCCGCCCTGTCTATGCGTGGGACTGCGTCGATAAACCATGAACGAAAGGAGAACATGAAACAAAAAATTATCAACTACATCAGGGCCGGGTATGCAGGGCTTTATCTCGTATCCGCCGAAGAACAAAGGGTGCAGGCGGAAATAAAGCAGATCGCCAAGGAATTGAAATACGGTTTGTTCGTCTGGTCAGCGGTGGACGGTTTGGTAGATGTTGAATCTGCTAAAGAAAGCGCCGCCAACGATCCTCTGGAAGCGTTAATGCAGATTGAGGAGTTGAAGGAGCAGACAATCATTCTCTTGCAGGATTTTCACTTGTTCCTGACCGACCCCAACCCGGTCCTGGTCCGCAAGCTAAAAGATGTGCTCCAGACCGCAAAAACGAAATCCAAAACCGTGATCGTGCTTGGCTGCCGGCTTTGTCTGCCACCGGAGCTTGAACACGAATTCACAGTCATCGAATTTGCGCTGCCAGGAAAACTGGAACTGAAAGCGGTATTGGGTTGTGTGATGGAGTCTGCCGGAATCAGTTCAATCCCGCCAGAGGTCAGGGAGAAGGTGATCGAAGCCGCGTCTGGATTAACGACGATTGAAGCTGAGAATGCGTTTGCCCTGTCAGTTGTGGAAACGAAATCATTCACCCCTGAACTCGTAGCCAGGGAAAAAGCTCAAGCCGTGAAGAAAAACGGCATTTTGGAAATCGTCGAAACTGATTGTAGCTTGGATTCGATTGGCGGTTTGGACATGTTGAAAAGCTGGTTGTTGAAACGCAAACTCGCCTTCACACAAACCGCAGTTGAATACGGTCTGCCTGCGCCGAAGGGGTTGCTGATTCTTGGAATTAGCGGCACCGGGAAAAGCCTGACCGCAAAAGCCACCGCAAAAGTATTCGGCGTCCCTTTGTTAAGACTGGATGCCGGCAGGATCTTCGCTGGTTTAGTCGGGCAGTCGGAATCAAACCTGCGGGCCGTCATTCAAACGGCAGAAGCCATCGCCCCGTGTGTTCTCTGGATTGATGAACTGGAGAAGGGATTCAGTGGCAGCAAAAGCAGTAACGCAACTGATGGCGGAACAAGTGCCCGGGTGTTTGGGTCGTTTCTGTCATGGATGCAGGAGAAAACCAGTCCGGTGTTCGTTGTTGCCACCGCTAATGATGTGTCGCAACTTCCACCAGAACTGCTCCGGAAAGGCAGGTTTGATGAGCTGTGGTTTGTGGACTTACCCAATCAACAGGAACGGGAAGCGGTCTGGCAAATTCAGATCCGGAAATACGGCCGAGATCCCAAAGAGTTCGACCTGGTTCAACTCGCCAAAGCAACAGAAGGTTTGACCGGGAGCGAGATTGAGCAGGTATTTATCGAGGCTTTGTTTCTGGGGTTTGACGAGGGGAAGGAACCAACTGACTTTTCAATTGCCCAAGTGCTCGTTGAATTTGCCCCGCTGTCAAAGCTCATGGCGGAACAGATCAGCGGGTTAAGGAGTTGGGCGAAGGGGAGGGCTAGAACTGCGACGTCTGCTCTGGTTGAACGAAAGCTCAGGAAGATGGTGGTGTGAGCTTGAAAAGGGGAATTTATTGTAACAATGGATTCCTCTTTTTTTAGCTTTGACCGGTGCAGAATGATTTTGACTTTTCCATGTTCAAACGGCATATAACAGCGCTATATGATTAATCTAACACCAAACCAATTACGAAAAGCCGCTAATCTCAAAGAAAAGATTGTGGCCTTGGAAAAAGAGTTAAACCAGATGTTCGGTTCGACTGCCAAACCTGTTGAAAACCCAGCCCCGAAGAAAAGACGGAAAATGAGTGCTGCCGGTAAAGCCAGAATCGTTGCTGCTCAAATAGCTAGATGGGCCAAGATCAATGCAGCGAAATCGGGAGCCGAAGCCAAACCTGCTAAAAAGAAATTTACGATGAGTGCAGAAGCCAAGGCCAAGATCAGTGCTGCGGCTAAAGCTAGGTGGGCGAAAATTAGGGCAGCGAAGAAATAACAGGAATCGTTTTTAGTCAGGGAGACTCTGTGAAAACGGGGTCTCCTTTTTAATTTATTGGGGGTTTGCAGTGTGCCAGTGATCAAACTGCTCTCCCATCACCCCATCCCCGTTGCTCTAGTCTGGAGTGATGGGGATGGGTGGTGGGGATTTGGTGAAGATGGAATGCCCTGTTTTAGATGTGAGGCTCCGCAGAATTGAATGGTGCGACCAAAGCGTCGTTGAATTCTCCGCCAAACTCGCTACGAACCCAACACCAGCTCTCGTCGCAAACGGGCTGGCGCACACACTGGCACGACTGGCTTTGACACGGCACACCAGATTCTTTAGGCTTCGCGCATGGCCCTCATCGAATGTCACGAATGCAGCGGACAGGTCAGCGATCATGCGCGGACGTGTCCGCATTGCGGTGCGCCGGTCATCGCCACCATCAAACGGCGGCAAAAGGCGGCATTTATGGGTTTGGGTATTCGGTTAGCTTTCGCTGCTGTGATTATCATATGGCTTTGGATTTTTATTCATCGCATGAGCAATCAGATATTGGCTCCGCTCAAAAACATTCAGCAACAACAACAATCACATTAGTCTCACGCCCTCCCTCATCCCGGCCAGGCATATTGACGCGGTGACGTCCCCGGCCTAGCTTCCGGCCATGTGCGCGCGTTACACCCTCACGCTCGAACAGGCCAAACAGGCCAAACTGGTCATTATGAGTGTGCTGGCATCGGTACTTGTCGTGTTAGCGAGCAGTGGGCGTGCGGCAACCCCACTAGACATAACGGGGATTGTGCGAAGTGGCAATCAACCTTTGTCTGGCGACATTTTGCGTTAAATAAATATGTCATATTTGAATACATTTTAGGCATAATAAAAGGAATCGATATGAAGAAAGTAAAGATTATTGAAGCTGCAGGGGCAGGACTAATTTTATTGGCCTGGTTTCTTGAATGGGGATCGGTTCAAAAGTGGGACACTGCTCGTGATAATCTAAGGAGCGATTATACCATGATGTTCAATGATTATATTCAAGATGTAGACAAAGCCGATGTTGAGGCTTCTTATATGAAAACCCGATTGTTGACTGCGGGCAACACTGAGGGTGTTTCTATAAAAGATTTAGGGCCGGTTTGGAATTTTTCAGATGTAAGAAAAATATGGGCGAGACAACAATTGGTTTTAATGGAACCCTTAATCCTGATGCAAGAAGTGTTCCGTGAATATCAAAAGGGATTAATGCTTGTTGGTCCCAATTGGGATACCGTTAACGCTCTAAACGCGAACATTCAAAAGGAATTCTTCAACGGGTTTAATGAAAATGATTGTCAAGCTTTTCAGCAGTCTAAGCCTTTTTCGTATGAACATGGCGGCACAATTTATCTGATTGGAAATCAAGGTCGTGATGCCATTCCTGAATTGGAGTTACTAACTTTCCAGCAGGCAGATTCCATCACCCGAGATATTCAACTATTACAAGTTAGTCTTAGAACACTTTTTTACTCCATCGACAAGGAAATATCCCATAAATCGGCAATGAATACGTTCTACTACAGAATTATTTATGGTTTGGGAAGCGTTCTTGTCGTGGGGTCATTTTTAATTGAAGCTTTTCGCAAAGAAGCTATGCCAAATTGGAAAAAGCGGCATTAACATTGCGATCTGTGGGGGCGACGGAATGTGATAATTAGACAGAATCTGAATTGTATGAAGTCAAGACTATTACGGCAGAGGCGCAAATCTAACCCTCGCTGCTTAACGAATATCAAACAGCCGCTTTCCCATTGCCCCAAAACACCCCACGCGACCGAACTGCGCCACCGCTGCACTCCGCCCAGGTTGCCGCTCCATTCCGGCAGCCAAGTTGTAGGATGGAATGGTGCGAACGAAGCGGCATTGAATTCTCCGCTAAATGAGCTGCGAACCCAATGCCGCTCCCCGCGCATCCCCGGCACCGTCTGCTAAACGCTGGACAATAAAGGCCAATGGTCGTATCCAAAGAGCGTTAGGAAGCCCTGCAATGGATGGAGACCCGCAATTCTCAAACGAAAGCAAATCTCAATACGATCCGATTGAGAAATCATATGGAGTAACTCCTGCTGAAAAATATTTGGGGCAACTTTGTGAAAGAACGTTTTTGTCTCTATGGAGCTTCCAGTGCGTGTATCGAGATGAAGGGAAGCCTCACGGCAAGGGACATGGAAAAGAGATTTGTGATCTTTTGGTCGTTTTTGACGACCACATCATCATTTTTTCCGATAAATATTGCCATCTTCAAAATTCTGGTGACGTCGTGCGTGACTGGCGGCGATGGTTCAAAAAAACAATCCAAAAATCTGCGGAACAAGCCTGGGGAGCCGAACGGTGGATACGGCAAAATCCAAGTCGCATTTTTTTAGACCGCGAATGTACAAAACAATTGCCAATAGAATTACCAAAGATTGAAAATGCCAAATTTCATCTTGTTGTGGTTGCGCATGGAGTGTCGTCACGAATAAAAGAAATTTTCAAAGGTGGCAGCGGCAGCTTGCTTATTGATACGCATATTCGAGGCTTCAATAGTCACGCCGAGCCTTTCCATGTAGGTGATTTAGCGCCGGAAAGAACATTTGTCCACGTTTTCGACGACGATTCGTTACACACATTGATGACGAATCGAGACACGATCTCTGACTTCGTTGCATATCTTTCTAAGCGTGAAAAATTACTTCGAGGAAAATGTAAGATTTTGGTTACGGGCGAAGAGCAACTGTTAGCGATTTACCTTATTAATCTAAATTCGGATGAGGAGCACGATTTTGTTTTTCCACTAATACCATCTGGCGAAGCTCCAAATTATATTTGTTTGCCAGAGGGACATTGGGAAGATTTTCAAAAAAAACCTCAAAGAATCGCCCAGCTAAACGAGGATAAAATCAGTTATGCGTGGGATGAACTGATTGAAAAATTTAATTATTACGCCATGCGTGGCAAACAGCACTTTGTTACAGATGGCGGCATCAAGGATACGGAGAAAATTCTTCGTTTCATGGCGCGAACGTCAAGATGGCAAAGGCGCTATTTAGCCAAGCATATTCTGAAAATGGTTTATACAACTCCGGCCACAGATCGAAGGGTGAATGTGCTTCTTCCTGGGTGGCCGGGCGATCCTTATTACGTTTTTTTATTCCTTCCAACAATTCATGCAAAAACAAATGAAGAGTATCGAACCGTAAGACGACAACATTTGGAAGATTGCTGTATGGTCGCAAAATTGATGAACCCCGATGCAAAAGACATTCTTGGCATTGCGACCGAATCAGGCGCTGATTATGCCGGTCGATCAGAAGATGCGATTTATCTCGATACCCGTGAATGGAACATCGAAATGGAAGAAAACGCAAAGATGCTCCAAGGGAAATTGGGAATACTTACAAAGGCGAAACGATATGAAGAGCACGCAACAGAATATCCCGAAGCACCAACGGCATCTGCAAAGATTAAAAATCCCAGGAACAAACCATGTCCATGCGGAAGTGGTAAGAAGTACAAACACTGCTGTTTAAACAAGCAGCGATAAATGAATGGGCAAGCAGGCGTTGTCTATCTCAATTCACTTGAACGGCTGTGGCCGTTGAAGATTTATCCGGTCAGCGACTTGGTGAACAGCCCGAAAACAGATGATGCGCGCTGCATCGAGCCGGTGCGGATTGAGCGGAACTTTTTCGAGCGTCGATGGTGGGGGAATGATGGCGTAAAGTTTTGGCGAGACCGTAATTACAGAGGTGCTCAGGCAACCAGTGTCAGCAAGTCCTGATGGATCGACTGCCAAGGTTGGTTAAGATTGATGGTGCGGATGCTGATCTTGTGACCTTCATGGCTGAAGTCCGCCGAAAGAGGCACACCTACTGTGGGATACAACAAAATCATCTGGCAGGCGTCACGCAGTTTGCTTTCCGGCAGATTGTCCATATAAGCGTTGATCTGATAGAGATGTGCCGACCTCAGCGTCTCCGCTTCGTATCGCTGCTGCGTGGCTTCCGGCGTAAATTTGCAGTCGATGATTATCTTGCGCGTGTCGGATGTCAGACTAATGTCGGTCAGCATTCTCGGAAGTAATTGACTCGACGCTACGTTTGCAGATTTCCAGCGCCAACGAAGTTGCTCGCTCCTTACATCGAAGTCTGGTTTTTCATTGCGGTAGAAGTTGAAAACGAATTTTTCAAACAAAACCGCCATCTGCCGCTCATCCTGAACGAAGTCCATGAATTTGCTAGTGCCGGGCTTTTCTGAAACCAACAAGTTCCGATATGTCAATTCGCACACCTTTAGGAGAAAATCGTAGAACTGATTGTTCCGATGAAGTTGCACCTGACCAAATAGGCGACTGGTCAACTCGATGTGATGGATCTCCTCGAATAAGCGGCAGAGTTGGGCCAACCCTTCGCCATTTTCCTCCGCCAGCCCTTCGGTGCGAATCAATCGGCGCATCGTAGCCTTCAGAATGCGGTTGTGTAGGACATTGTAGCTAAGCTCGTCGAAGTCACACGGCAACCTGCCGGTGAATGTGGCATTTTTGCGGATGGCCTCCTGAAAACAAATGCGGCCCCGCAGACGGCCTGTCCACTTGTGCTGCAAGACATAGTCACGGTCGAACCCGCGTTTGAGCAGGTGGTTGGTGCCATTGATCAGCACCCTGGCGAAGAGGTCGGCCAGACTGGTCGAGTCGATGGCCTCCACTGAGACCACATCCTTCTCCGCCAGCTTGTCCCAAGCGTAACAGAGCAGGTAGTAGATATTATGGATCGGAATCTTCACAACCCAATCAGGCAAGCATCGTCACCCGCTGATCCTTCACCTTCTGTTCGTTATCGAACCAATATTCCTGAAGCAGCGGCATAATTTCCGACTCAACGACCCGGATATACCATTCGCCGTCTGCCTTGATGCCTTTCCGGGGGCAAAAGTAGCTATGGCCAATCTGGTATCCTGGGCCGAGATTCTTAGTATCTGCCGCGATAGCGTCGTTCAAGTCTGTCATCCGCTTGACGATTTTCTTTGCGAGGTCTGTCCCCACTCCAACGTCAGATAGGAATTGTTGGAAAGCCAGACTACCAAATTCAGGTCGCAAGGTGATGAACCGGAACCGCCGCCGTAGGGCGTAGTCCACCATCGCCAATGAACGATCAGCGGTGTTCATCATCCCAATTAAATGCAGATTGTCCGGGATGTAGAATCTCTCGTCGTCGTCCTGGGAGTAGGCCAGCGGGATGGCGAATTCTTTTCCGCGTTTGTCCGCCTCAATCAGCATCATCAACTCGCCAAATATCTTACTCAAGTTGCCCCGGTTGATTTCGTCGATGATGAAAACGTAGGGTTTCCCCTGTGCCTCCTCGCGCTGGGCTCGGCGACAGAACCGGTGGAAGATTCCATACTTTAAATCAAAGTGGCCTTTCGGTGCTGGACGAAAGCCTTGAATAAAGTCTTCGTAGGAATAGGACTGATGGAACTGAATCATCTCAATTCGCTGTGGGTCGTTCGACCCTATTAACGCGTAGGCGAGCCGCCTAGCAACATAGGTTTTCCCGACCCCCGGCGCCCCCTGGAGCACCACGTTTTTCTTTTCCTTTAACGCATCCAGCATTTCGTCGAATTGGGTCTCCGCCAGGAAGAGTTCTTTCATCACTTTCTTTTTGTTGTAGGACTCGATCTCGGTCTTCACTGGGATATTCGTCTCATCAATCAGACTGCGGATGATTTCGTATTCCTGCTCTGTAAGCTTGAATAAGCTGCCTTGGTTGTTGATGAGCGGTTCGCTGTTCGCTAGGTCGGGGTTGGATTGCAATGTCTCGTATGCAATGGGCTTATCCAACTGCTCGACTTTTTGGATTTCGATTACCTCACCCTCATCGGTCTGGTGGAGACCACTGCTGATTTTACAGACTGCAACCACTTCTTTTTGGGGACTTGTCACATAGCCAATAACCAAGTCGCCTGGCTTGACCTCCTGGAAGTATTTGTATTTTTGGCGCTTGTTCCCCTTCTCATTATGAGACGTGTAGGTCTGTTTCTTGTCGACCGACATCTCCTCGAAATTCCAAATCTTTGGATTTGCGTTCAACCACCAATAACCAATGCCGGTCGGCGGAAGAGGTCTGACCACAATAGGCTTAGCTTCCACACCGATCTTCAATCCAACCATTCTGACAATGACTGCAATTCTTTTAGGATCGGTCATGCCCGTGAGTGTTTTTGCATGAACCATGGTTTCACCCTCGGGAATTTCCCAGTCGCCCTTCGCCATCCAATTCACCTTGCGAACGTGCTTGTAATAAGGCCGTGTAGCATCGAAATCATATTCGCCTGTTACTACGCCATATCCGATGATTTTGGATCGTCCTTGGTTGACGAAAATTATGTCCCCGAGTCTGATTTCATGGACAAATTCCCAACAGGCAAGAGAGTCCATCGTAGGGAAGGTGTCGCTCGGCTTCAGTTCCTGGAGTCTCTGGCAAATTTCCTCTTGGCTCTTGAATCGTCTCAGATCCTGTAAATCCCATCCTATCGCCATGATGCCCTTTGAATAAAATTCTTCCCATTCTTCCGCATCCGTTCCAGGTGAAAACACCCAATATTGAGGTGTCGGACTGTCTTGTGGTGATTCATGCAGGCCGCCGTCCTCAGTTTCTCCACTCTCCTCGGCCTGCCATTGGTCATTATCAGGGCACACGCACCAGATAAACGACTGCACGTCCACCCAATCGGTGGGCTTCTTGGAATCGAGTGCCTTCCAGAATGCCCGGCCAAATTCTATTAGGCTGTGCAGCTTGTCCGCGTTTGGGCGGCCCGCTGGCAGTTCGAAACCCAGCTCATCACCTAACTCACGGAAATAACGGATTTTGATCGGAAAAAAATCCTGCGGGCGCAGCGCCCAGAGCAATGTGGAAACAGCATCCCACTCAGGCGTTAGATTGTACTTAGAACTGGCATCGAAGATTCGCTTTGTGCTTTGCGGCCCGGCATATGGCGTAGCGGCGGCCTTTGTAAATTCATGCAAGATTTCACAAATGACGTCATCGCTATCACCCAATGTATGCTGCCAAGATCGGTAGTCTACTGTTCCCGCAATTTGCGTTAAGAGCCGGGACATTTCATTTGGAATATTTTTGCCTTCACCTTTGGCGAGGAGAGCGGACAGTTTGCTGTCGCCAAAACTGCGTTGAAATTCTTCAAGCGCCTCTCGTTTTTGCCGCGTTTCTTCTTTTACGAATTCCGTTCCAGGGTTCTGAAAATCTGTGAAACCCTTAATGCGTTTGTGAAAGCGGGCCCACAGCATTTGCATCTGGGCAGGGGTCAAATTTAACTGCGACTTGTTCGACATGGCCAAAAGATGGGCCGCATGTGAGATTTGTGGATAGTTGTCGCCGAACTGATCGATCATTTCTTTCAACCATTGCCGATAGCTCTGGTAATTCTCCGGTACGGTCGTAATTCCTTTGGTCTTTCCGTAGGCTATGGTCTTGAAGTCCGCGGGAAGAAATTGCTTGGGATTCAACCAGAACATACCGATGGTCAACTTGGGAACGCCGACCTGCTTAATATCAATGCAGTGTGCGAACAAGTCGGGAGGGATCTGCTCGGGGCCGCCCTTACAAACGTGGGTGGCCAAGTTCCAAAGAGATTCGATGTCGTCGGGCTGCCGTT
>Ga0209540_10000876_pt1 | contig 24538 bp, 20 predicted proteins | sample BarGraIncu01121A_FD_184501 | JGI IMG/M metagenome (GOLD analysis project Ga0209540, IMG submission 184501) | Arctic peat soil microbial communities from Barrow, Alaska - Barrow Graham LP Incubations 011-21A (SPAdes) (version 2) | ecosystem: Environmental > Terrestrial > Soil > Wetlands > Peat... | reverse complement strand
CCCGCTTCGATTCTCTCCACGAGGATCAATCTGCCGTGCACGGTCAATCGCGCGTTAGGATGCGACACGAGGACCCCTCCATTCAGTTGTGGCTCGACACCAACAACCGATAGGACGGGGTCCTCATTTGGTCAACAACCTCTATGGGAACTACACCTAGGCCGCCTGGTCTCACAGGCGCTTCCAGCGGACGGCGTAGCCTTGAGCGACAGGGAAGTGAGTGCGACCTCGGGACGAGGTCGCGGGCGCGCGCTATCGCTTACCGGTGCGGTCTCTACTTGCTCTTCTTGACTGTCTGCGTGTAGGTGGTACTCGGGCTCTTCTTCACAGTGCTGGTCTTTACGAACTTGCCGGTCTTGGCGCTCTTGTTGACTGATGCCATGCGGTCCTCCGTTGCGAGAGTGATGAGGGATGCGCGCCCGCGGCCCACGCGCAGCGTAGGCCGCGGCTCTGACATGAGGCCGGAGGACAAGCGCTAGGCCGAAGGCTGAGACAAGATCGAGGTAGGCGCAGGCGTCAACTGGCAGGTAGGGTGGCCGGCGCCTGATGTACGCCTCGCCCTATCAGTGCCGGATCTCCTTGGAGCCGGTACTCATTCACGCCAGTCAGGCCCGGAGCAGCTGACGAATCGCAGCTGCCGGGACAATCGGTACGCATTCTCTGTGCGTGAACGCGAAGGCGCCGCTCCGGCATGGGCCAAGAGCGGCGCTCGGTCTCGTGAGGACCTAGTGAGCAAGCGACATGATCGCGGGCGTCACTGCCTTCTGCGCCAGCTCGGTGACGAAGAGTAGCGCCGACACGAAGATCTGAGGCTTCCACAGGAGCAGCCCGCCAAGGGCCAGAGAGACCCCGGCGTCCCACAGGGCGGGACCGGGCCTTCTTGAGCGTCTCATTTACCGTTCACCTCCCTCGTGGAGAGGGATCGGTGCCGCGTCAGCTAGCAGCCGCAGCCGATGGCATGAACATGAGCCATTGCTGTATGCGCCCAGTGGGCGTGAGTCACCGAGCATGCCGTCACAGACAGTGCGGTGTGGAATCCTGTCGGCGGCATCGGTGAGCAGCCCGGGCAGAGCGCAGGCCCCGAGCGCCGCCGCGAGGACGTTCAGACCGATGATGCTCGCTTCGTGGGCGACGCCACCTCCGGCAACGTATCCTTCGGCTTGTAGCCCGGCCCGTCGCTCCGGCTCCATGTTCTCCGCGGCAACCTGGCTCCGAGAGATCGACTCAGTACACCAAAGGCAAGGACGCTCGAGGGTGACGATTCGGCGCTCGGCCACCAGGCCCTCCAACGCCCCGCTGCGGGTCGAAACCCTCGCGCCAAGGTCGATCAGAGGGAGCGCATACGCGTAGGCCGCGTCGTTCAGCACTGCTCGACTCGAGTGTGTGTCGGTCGTACATATCGCCACGTCGGCGTCGAGGATGGTTCGGAATACCCCTTCGTTGCGGACATCCCCCACGACGGTAACGACTTCGGTGTCGGGAAGGCCAGTCTCGCGAAGCCGCCGCGCTACAACGTCGACCTTGTGGGGGTGCGGGTATTGGTCTGCATCCTGCATCGTCGACCCGAGCATCCGCCGTACGTTGGATTCGGTGTCCACTGTGTCGTGGTCGACGAGGATCAACCGAGCAACCCCCATGCGGTGAACCTGCTCGGCGACGGCGGCACCCGTTCCACCGCAGCCTATGACTGCGACCGTAAGAGATCGCAGCGCTGCGTTCGTTCCGCCGAGGGCGCGTATCTGACGATCATCGAGCAGCGCGTCCGGTCGGACCGCCGGCGGGCTGAGTGGACTGAGACCATGGCCGACGGCATCGATCCGGTCCAGGTCCACCGGTAGTCCGTTAATGGACAGCGCTCCCGCCCACCGGCCTTGTTTGACAGCGATGAGGACGAATGGCGCCCCCGTGATCTGTTCGATCACCGGGGCGAGCTCTCGCATCGTGGAGATGTCGAGGGCGCTAAGCGCGGCCGGGTGTAGCGGATGGGGGTGGCTATGAACCAGCACGAGACATGCGTCTTCTGCGCATGCTCGGCTGATTGCAGCGGAGAGCCACTGGGCGCTGGGGGCGAGCGTGTCGGGACCCTGCTGGTCCCAGGCGCAAGCGGGGGGATCAAGGACTTCGAAGCCAACTAGCCTCAACCCGGAATCGGTCGTGCCAGGGTGTGCGAGCACAAATACGCCATCTTCAACGTGAGCGCGTTCATTGAACCGATCCTCGACGTGGATGCGGACGCTCTGGGGAAGTATCAGGCGGTACATGGTCAGCGCCCCCTGGCGAGGCGGTCTTCGATCATCGCGAAATGCGCTAGGAGCGGGTTCGCCGCCGGCCCGCCTGACGCGCTGCCGTGCCAAGAGAAGCGCCTCCACGGCTGACCGAGGTACGTCTCGATCGGCTCCGTGCTCGGCGACACGCTGCCGTCCGCCAGGACGACCGCCTGGTCCGTCCAGAACATGTCGAGAGCTGAGTGCGGGTACTGGTGGTCGGCGAGAATCAGGAGCGGTGTGGCGGAGACGGCCCAGATCGAGGGCAGCGCGTAGTCCGCGATACGCACGTAGAGGCGACCCTCCGCGTCGATGACCTCGACGTGCAGCCCGGTGCTACTTGCGAGCACCTCAGCATCCTGCTTGAGGATGTCAGCCGCTATCACGCGCGCGCTCCGAGATTCCGGTTCCCGGGAAGAACGCGGAAGTGCTGACCCGGTTCGAAGTGGATCGTCGCGGCCGGGTCAAGCCGCTGGCCGCCGCTGGGGTCTCCTGCTCCCTGCAGAAGTAGCACGTCCCAGTCGTCTCCGGCGAAGCCGGCAGCGACGAGAAGGTCGTGGACCGTGCCTTCCGCGTGGTCCAACTCGACGAGCTTGCGGTTTACGTGCACTTTGAGTCCCTGCTTGGCCATGGGGCCACCTCCATTGATTCGACGAACCGAACGATGTACGATGAGTCTAACAGCCGGTGTGGTATAAGTCAAACAATGTCTTACAAGTCGCACACCCGAGGAGGAGGACGCACATGCCCAGCACGAAGCTAGATGTCACTGCCCTGTACGCGGTCTTGGACCAGAAGCGGCAAGAGGACAACTTGAGCTGGCGTGATGTCGCGAAGAAGCTCGATGTCAGCCCGTCTACCTTCACCCGCATGTCCGATGGACTTCGTCCGGACGTGGACACGTTTGCCACCCTGATCCATTGGCTCAGGCTCCCCGCAGATCGATTCATGGTGCATGAGGGGTCTGACAATGAGGGGGAGCAAGAGAGCCCGATCGTGATGATCTCCTCGTACCTCAGATCCGCGAAGAACGTCCGCCCTGAAGACGCGGAGGCGCTGGACGACATCCTGCGTGCCGCCTGGAAGCACATGCAGCGCGGAGGCGAATGACTTTGTGTGCGCCCAGGAGGGGGTTCAAGGCCGAGGCTGAGCGCATGTCCGCGCGAGTGCGCGGAGAGCTCGGTCTGACTGCTTGCGACAGGCTCGAGTGCGAGATTCTGGCGAGCAGCTTGGGCGTCGGAATCCTGAGCCTGTCAGACCTGGTGGCGTCCGGGGCGGCTCCCGAGAGCGTGGCTCGCCTGGCCCAGCCGGGTGCCCGCTTCTCGGCCCTGACGTTGTGTTTCGGGGACAAGCGGCTGGTCGTCCATAACCCATCCGAGAGCTCGGGCCGCCACGCAAATTCGCTGGCGCACGAACTCTCTCATGTGCTTCTTGAGCACCCCACTGAGCCCGCGCTCGATGAGTCGGGATGCCGACGGTGGAACGGTGAAGTGGAGGAAGAGGCTGACTGCCTGGCCTCGGTCCTGCTCGTTCCGAGGGACGGTGCCCTGTGGTGGCTTGGCCGCGGCGGATCGATGTCGAATGGCGCGATGCACTTCGGCGTGAGCGAAAAGCTCTTCCTGTGGCGCGCCAACCAAACGGGAGTCGTGAAGCAGCTACAGTTCGCGGGCCGTCGGGTCTAACCGACGGCCCGCGAACTGTAGCGACTCCGTCTCATGGCGGTTCCTATCCACACTCGCGCGATAGGGATTGGAAGAATATACCCACTCCGTCTCAAGTCGGTATCAATGCACGCGACCGATCGTCGGGTGAGTGTCACCGCGGTGCGTTACGATCAAGGCGGTACTGATGAGCGGAGGGGGAGCGTGTGACTGACATGAGGTCGCGGGGTGCGGCGCTCGTTGTTCGTGCTGGGCAAGGGGCGGAGCTGGCGCCAGCCTTCGAGAGGGATGGTCTTGTCGCCGTTGGCTGGCCGCTGCTCGACGATCTGAGTGGAGTCTCTAACCCGGCGGAGCTGCGCGAGGTGCTTGTCGAGAGGAACGCTTCAACTCAGGTCAATCAGTCCGTTCTCGAGCTCGGCGATTTCCTGTTCACTCTCGAGCCTGGGTCCACGGTGGTCACATACAACTCCAATGATAGGTACTACCTCGTGGGAACGGTCGTCGGTCCCTACGAGTACCGGCCGGATCTGGGATTGAAGACCTCGGTGGAGCCGTTCAAGCACATTCGGAGGGTCGAATGGCAGCGCGGAGCCGACAGAGATGCCCTTTCCGACAAGGCCAAGAAGAAGTTTCCGCCCTACCAGACCACCTTCTGGTTGGACGAGGAGACGCTGTCGGAAGTCGCTGGCAGGCCCGCCGGCGACGGTCCCACGTATTGGTGGGTCAACCAGGGCACGAACTACAAGATGGAGAAAACCGGCGGCTATCTATGGGCGCCGCAGAAGAACAAGCAGGGGAGTCCTCTCCAGCACTGGACTGATCTGCAAAAGGCCGTTCCCGGGGACTTGGTGTTCAACTACGCCAACGGCGCTGTCCGTGCCGTAAGTCGAATCCTCGAACCAGCCTCGATTGGGCAGCGACCCGACGGGCTGGAGGAAAGCGGGTGGGAGCGGGACGGATACCAGCTGCTGATTGAATATGGCGAGCTCTCCAAGCCGTTGGAGCTCAAGGCCATCCCTTCAGCGCTCCGTGCGGGCGGGCCGGGGCCGTTCACTGTGGATGGCGGCGTGAAACAGGGCTACTTCTTTCCTGTTGATCACGAGACGGGCATTGCGATCGAGCGTCTTGCTCGCGACGTCGGAGTCATCGCACCGCTGAGTCAGAATCACTGGGCCTTCCTTGCCAATCCTCTGTACTGGGACCTGGCCGAAGCCGTCCGAACCAAACACCCAGGCGATCCTGAGGATTGGACTGCATCGAGGGCCAAGATCCGCGACGAAGCGAGACTCGGCGACCCCGTTATCCTCTACCAGTGCGGCGGTGCCGCAGGCATCTACGCGCTCGCCAAAGTGACCGGCCCGCCACTTCGCCGTCCCAGGGTGATGAGAGGCCAGAGCGGCGAAGACGAAGAATGGGCCTTGCCACTCGAGTACACGCAGATCCTCAGCACTCCCGTGAGCAAGGAACGGCTGCTCGCGCACCCGGTGCTGAAGGGCCTCTCGGTCATCACTGGGCAAGGAGCCAACTTCCGAGTGGCCCCAGCCCAGTGGACTGCACTGCAAGAGCTAATCAGCGGTGAGGCCCCGAGTCTGTGGGACGAGTACGTCTACTGGGCGGCCCGCTTCTACGAGCACCCGGACTTCGACAAATGGGAGCGCGACTACAAGTTCGCGATCAGAGATAGGCTCGTCCGGGCGAAAGAGGCTTTACTCGCCGGTGGTCCCGAATGGCCGAGTTTGCTGGTGAGAGCGTTTGCGAATCCGCCCAACAACATCACCTCCTGGCAGGTGCACTCGAAGCTGCTTGGCTGGGTCAAGTCAGATCCCGAAGCGGCAGGACGCGCGCTGTCGGCCCTGTGGTCGGCCCCGCAGCCGTTTCCCGACGGTGTCGTCGAGTACCGCCGCCTGGTTCCTGACTCCCTGAAGCCCATCAGGCGTGCCGTGATCTTCTCGTTTCTTCTCATGGCGCTTGATCCGACTGTCTTCGTCCCCTATCGGACCGGCGCCTTCTTTGACAACTACAGGTTGGTCGACTATCCCTCTGGTCCTGACTCCTACGATCCGATCGGCCAGTACGAATACGCATTGGGCTTCGCGGATCGGTTGATAGCCGAGTGTGCGGAACGGGGGCTGGTTCTGAGGGATCGCCTCGATGCGCAGTCGATCGTTTGGACGATGGCCAAGAGCGGCCCGCTGGATGAGTGGGATGACGAGTCGAAAGCGAGATTCCTTGCCTACAAGGGCGAGGCCAGAGAGCCAACGGAGGACGCCGTGAGTGACGCCGAGTCGATCTACGAGGCTCTGTGCAGCGATTCAGTGCAGATACGCTTCCCGGAGTGGGTTGTCACTGACTATCTGCTTGCACTTTCTGCCAAGCCCTTCGTTCTGCTGTCAGGCATTTCTGGCACCGGCAAGACCCAGATCGCCCAGATCGTAGCCGAGCTCCTGGCGGGGAACGAGGACATTCTCGAGGCTCAGCCAGTCCAGCGAGACGACCCCGGGTCGGCCTTCCACACTGTAGGCAAGTCGACCCTTGCCCAGGGTCTCGTGATTCCAAGGAATACTGAGCATCTGTTCCCCGACGCAGAGCCGGGGAAGTGGCGGGTTGTAACGATCCGCAGTCAGGGCGGCGAGTACCCGGCAAACGTTGAGCAGGTCGTATTCACCGATCCGCGGCGTGCCCCGATCATGCGCCTGATGTGGAAGAAGGAAGCCAAGAAGTGGATTCGCGGTGTGGCGGAGTTCGGTGACGTGCTGAGGATTACTCCCAATCCTACCGATGAAGCGGTCTTCGACGTTGAGGTAATCAAGCCTGAGCGAATCGTCAGACGGAGTGATGCCCGACGCGTAGCACTTGTCCCGGTGCGTGCGGACTGGACCGATAACCGCGATCTGCTCGGCTTCTACAACGTCCTCACTGAGCGATACGAGCCGACCGATCTCCTCCGGGTCTTGCTTCGAGCTGTCCAGGAGCCCGAGAAACTCCACTTCGTGATTCTGGATGAGATGAATCTTGCGAAGGTCGAGTATTACTTTGCTGACTTTCTATCGGCGATGGAAACGGCTGAGCGCGGCCAGGGCATACCGCTGCACGACCAAGATGAGGACGTGGCAATCGAGCTGGACGGCGAGGACGCACTCGTGCCGCGCCGCCTGCCCATTCCTGCCAACGTGTTCTTCACTGGGACAGTCAACATCGACGAGACAACTCACATGTTCAGCCGCAAGGTGCTCGATCGTGCGAACGTCATCGAGTTCCACGATGTCGACATCCGGAGGCATCTTGGGCTTCCCGACGCGCACGCCAACGGCCCGAAGATCCGCCTTCGTGGCGACACTAATGTACCGAAGATGCTCGTGCACGAGCGAGACCGGAAGGCAGAGCGGGCCATTCTGGCAGGCGAGCACGGGGCTCGCTTGGCTGCGATCCACGACATCCTCCGGAACTACAATCTCCACTTCGGGTATCGCGTGGTCGACGAGTGCGCCCGGTACCTGTGGCTCACCAAGGCGCATGCAGGCCAGGCATTCCTCGATGAGGCTCTGGACCTGCAGATCCTCCAGAAGGTCCTTCCGAAACTCGCCGGCAATCGGTCTGAGCTCCAGGAGCCTCTGGAACGGTTGCTCTCCTTCTTTGCAACCGGCAACGACGCCAAACTCAACCTAGGTGATATGGAGAGCATCCACGCTTACGACCTGTCAGCGGCTCGCATGCCCATGTCGGCGGCCAAGGTGCGCAGAATGCTTGAGCGACTGACCGCCGTCGGTTTCACAAGTTTCGTCGAGTAGGCCAGACCACCGTGTTGGAGATCTGGCGGCGAAGCGACTCACTCAAACAAGAGGTGGCAGGCACAGCTTATGAGCTGGACTGCTGGTCCTCATACATCTTCATTTCTGATGAGGTGCTGGACCTGCCGCTCCTCGTCGCCTCGGAGAGGCCAGGTGCCAAGGAAGGCCGGCACGAATACGACGTCAATTTTCAGGACTTCATCGGCGTGAGGCACGTGGCCGGCGAGCTGGTCCGAGTCACCTCGGCCAAACTCGACGATCAAGGCTTCGACCGGCTGCTTGCCGATATCACAGCGTCGGTGGCAAACCTGCCCTTCGACTTCAAGGTGCCAACGTTCGTCCCTCACGAACGCGTTTCAGCGCAAAACGAAGATGTGCTCTACCACGCATTCGCCTACTTGCGATGGGCCATGTTCGAGGCTCAGCCGACTCTGTCCGAACTACTCGCCCGTATCTCCGTCGACCCACACAGGCTGCTTGTTCATTGCGAGCGGACGACCACGCTCGACCGCGCTCGGAGAATGGGCCCGAGGGAGATCTCACGCTTAGCGAGTGGCCAGTCGTCTTGGCGCACCATCCCGGGCGACAACAACCTCGCCGCCACCGCGCTCGCAATCCGCGTGGGGGAGATTCGCGGCGTTCCGGCACTCCCCGAGCATGTGCGCGAGACGATCCGAGTTGAGACCGTCGACACGCCAGAGAACCGCTTCGTGAAGTACTTCCTCTCTTGGCTGGGGGCGCTGACCGAGAGAATCCAGGTGGTGCTCGCGGGCAGTCTGGATGAGGCGACGCGGGACCAGGCGGTCAGGCTGCGCCAGGAGACAGCCCGACTTTCTCAGGCGGAGTGGCTCAACGAAGTGGGGGAGATGCGCGCGTTCCCCGCCAACTCGCAAGTGCTACAGCGCAAGCACGGGTATCGCGAGCTCCTTGCGCACTACCTGAGCCTCGTGATGGCTAGTCGCTATCCCATCGCCGGCGAGGATCTCCGCCGGATACTCGAGGTCAAGTCCGCATCGGCCTTGTACGAGTACTGGGTGTTCTTCGAGGTCGTGCGATCCGTCGAGCGCGCCTTGGGCTTTCCCCCGACTAAGTGCGCCCCCGCTGATGTCAGTGATCAGATCAGAGTGCATCTGGATCACGGCGTGTCAGTCCAGTTTGGTCCGAGCGTTGAAGTCATCTACAACCGTGGTTTCTCCGGCGGCAGCCCGAAAGGAAAGTTCGGCTCGTATTCGCTGCCGCTCCGCCCCGATGTTCTACTCCGCGTCGGAGTAGAACTCTACGTGTTTGACGCGAAGTTTCGCGTGGAGCGCGGTGCGGGCTGGAAGCCGTCCAATCAGGACGAGAGTGAAGAAGCGCAGATGCTCGCGGGCGAGAGCGACGACGGCGTGGCTCGCTGGTTCAAGGCAGCAGACATCCACAAGATGCATACATACCGAGATGCCGTTCGGCATGGTGGAGGGCTCCATGTCTCGTCGGCATGGGCGATCTACCCTGGCAACGAGTTCAGGTTTTACAGCGACATGGAGGGACGGGTAGTGCTGAAGGATGTCCCCGCGGACATGGAAGGTGTGGGCGCCATCCCGCTAGAGCCGATGGGATCCCGCAAGTCGCTCGACTACATAATCTCCGCGATGCTCGCCTAGGGGCTCACGGGTGCGCAGTAACATGCCGAGGCGCTGGTGCGGGCGGGAAGGTGTCGACCTGCAGGGCGGGTGAGCATTGTCCGACCGATGGTCTGGGCGTGTCCTGTTATGGGGGGTCCCGATTGAACGGCATGCCAGGAATCACCGTGCGCCGTGGGCCTCTCGCGCAATTGCGATACGGCCCGGACGGCTCAGCGCTCATCGCTGATGCGGCGGGCCTGCTCGCATCCGGGCGCGGCCCTGAGCTGAGGAGCGCCTACCACCGTGTCCTCCAGCCCATGACCGTAGTCGATGGTCTCTTCTGGGCGCGCGCGGAGCTCAGCACGCTCGACGGGTTCCGCGTCATGTCAGGATTCCGGCGCGCTGATCTTGAGCGGCTCGCGGCTCAGTTCAACGAGGGCCTTCGCGCTGCCTCGAGCGGTCGCTTGGTGCTGGCATTCCAGCCCTGCGTCGATGCACGGGCCCGCGTCGATGAACTCCTCTCCCAGCCGCACTATGTGCGCGACTCCCGCAGGGGCGCCGTGGACCGTACGGTCGAGTCTGCCCTCGCCATTCGCTACGACCCGCTCTGGCGCGCCTACGCGACTCCCGCGCAGCGGAGGGTAATCGCCGTCCTCGAGCAGTACCTGGCCCAGTCCAAGGCTTCGCTCGCCCAGGCGAACGCCCGCTTCGTCGAGCGCGAGCTTGCCACGTTCCAGGGCTTCTTCGACTCGATCGAGAGCAATCCGCTGACGGGTCCGCAGCGAACCGCCTGCGTGGTCAACGAGGAGCGGAACCTGGTGCTCGCGGGCGCCGGCACGGGCAAGACCAGCGTCATGATCGGTCGAGCCGGCTACCTCATCGCTTCGCAGCAGGCGCGGTCCGAGCAGATCCTGATGCTCGCGTACGGGCGCAAGGCGATGGAGGAGATGCGCGAGCGCCAGGATAGCCGCCTCGGCCACCTGATCGAGGACGAGACTCCCAAGATCAAGACGTTCCACGCGCTCGGGCTCGAGATCATCGGCCTCGCGGAGGGGCGGCGCCCGGACATCACTCCGATGGCCGAAGATGCGCAGTTGTTCGCCCGGTTCGTGGACGAGCAGATCGAGTCGCTGTGCCGTGATCCGGAGTACCGGCGGATGCTCGTCCACTACCACGGCTCGGAGCGGTACCCGTTCCGGACGCCCTTCGATTTCGATAGCAGGCGCGTATACGACGAGTACGTTCGCACGAACGAACTCATGACGCTCAAAGGCGAGGCGGTCAAGAGCTTCGAGGAGGTCGTGGTCGCCAACTTCCTTAGCGCTCACGGCGTCGACTACGAGTACGAGAGGCCGTATCCGGTCGATACGGCGTCTCCAGCGAGGCGTCAGTACAAGCCCGACTTCTACCTGCCCGCCTACGACATCTACATCGAGCACTTCGCGCTCGATCGCAAGGGGCACCCGCCCGCGCACTTCGGACAGGCCTACGCCGACGGCGTCGTCTGGAAGCGTCAGGTGCACCAGAAGAACGGCACGAAGCTCATGGAGACATTCTCGTACCTGAAGAAGGAGGGGATCCTCGAGTCAACCCTCGAGGCCCAGCTCCATGCGGCCGGCGTGGAGCTGCTCAGGCGCCCCGACGAAGAGCTGCTCGAGGAGCTGCGAGTCTCCACTCAGTTCACGTACTTCGCGCAGCTGGTGTCGAGCTTCCTGACGCTGTTCAGGGAGTCGGAGTTGACGCTGGCCGACTTGCGCACCCGCGCTGCGGGAAGTCGCGACCGGTCCCGGCACACTCTCTTGCTCGACCTCATCGAGCCGATCCTGAAGCGCTACGAGAACGAACTTGCGGAGCACAAGCAGATCGACTTCGCGGACATGATCGCGCTGGCGACACGGCATGTTGCGGACGGCCGGTTCGCGTCGCCCTACACCCACATCCTGGTCGACGAGTTCCAGGACATCAGCCAGCCCCGGATGCGGTTGCTGGCGGCTCTTCTTGCGCAGGATCCGGCCTCGACCCTCTTCGTGGTCGGCGACGACTGGCAGGCGATCTACGGCTTCGCGGGCAGCGACATCGCCTTCACCCGGGAGTTCGAGCAGCGGCTCGGGGCGGCTGCGACGACCGTTCTCGACACCACCTTCCGGTTCAACGACCAGATCGGGGCGGTGGCATCCCGGTTCATCCAAGAGAACCCTGAGCAGCTCGCGAAGTCGATCGGATCGCTGGTTCGAGTCGATGAGCCGGCCGTGTCGCTCGTCGGTCTGGCCGACACCGCCGAGGCGCTGCGGTTGTGCGCACAGGCGATCGACCAGCGTCGCGCTGGCGCGGCGAAGGACAAGTCGACCGTCCTGGTGTTGTCCCGCTACAACTTCACGCATGAGGACCTCGCGAGGTCGCCCGAGGTACGGAAGATCAGGTCGGACTATCCCGGGCTCTCCTTCCGGTTCGTGTCGATGCACGCGGCCAAGGGCAAGGAAGCTGACTACGTCGTGGTCGTCGGGCTGCAGAGCGGGAGGAACGGCTTCCCGTGCCAGAAGCCGGTCGATCGCTTCCTCGCGCCTCTGCTCCCTCAGGTCGAGTCGTTCAAGTACGCCGAGGAGCGCCGGCTGTTCTACGTGGCGCTCACTCGCGCCCGGCACCGCGTCTACCTCGTCTACGATCCGGACAAGCCGTCGGCATTCGTCGCCGAGCTGCTGGACCGGGAGCGGCCTTACGCGATCGTCTGCGATGAGTTCGGCTCCGCAGCGGCCGCTGCCGCCGCGATCCCGGTGGCGTGTCCACTCTGCGGCGACGGGACACTCGTCGTGCGGCAGGGGGCGACGGGGCCGTTCGCGGGGTGCAGCAACTACCCCTATTGCCGACACACGGGGCCGGCGTGTACGAAGTGCGGCAGCCTCGTGCGGACAAGCGATGGCAAGGCGTGCTGCTCGAATACGGAGTGCGGCACCACTGTGGCGATCTGCCCCAGGTGCGGTGGGCTGATGCGTGAGCGGAAGGGCCCTGGCGGGAGCCGGTTCCTGGGGTGTTCGAACTACGGCAAGGACGGATGCGACTACACGGAGAGACTGCCGGCCCGGGTGTAGGAGCCCTGCGCTACAGTGGGGGAGCCGCGAGCGGCGGCAGATTCGAGCGAGGGGGAGTAGTGGCTGAACTGAGTGACAATCCGGGATGTTTGGGCGTGATTCTGCGCATGTTCGGGGTTCGCACGGGCGAACCGCCCGCTGTCTCGGGAGAGCTTCCATATAGGCTTCGGGATGACTTCCTCTCGCCGGCGGAGCGGTCGTTCTATGCAGCACTCCTGGCGGCCGTGGACGGGAAGACGACGATCTGTCCCAAGGTGAACCTAGCGGACATCTTCTTCGTTGCGCGGCCCAATGAGAACACCGGTGCCAGAGGCCGGATCTCGCAAAAGCATCTCGACTTCCTTGTGTGCGAGAGTGCGTCGATGCGGCCGATACTCGGCATCGAGCTCGATGACTCCAGCCACGCACGACCGGATCGGCAGGCGCGCGATGAGTTGGTCGACGAGGTCTTCAAGGTCGCGGGTCTACCCCTCGTCCACGTCCCCGTCCGCAGCAGCTACAACGTGCACGAGCTGTCGGCGCTAGTCGGCAAGTACGCGGAATCTGGCGGTACGGTTCCGGTGGTGTCGATCGCCCCCGCTGCATCCGTGTCGGATTTCGCGGATGCGCCATTGTGTCCCAAGTGCGGAATCCCGATGCTGCTGCGTACCTCAAGCCGTGGGGACGCCAAGGGGTCTCAGTTCTATGGGTGCGCGAACTATCCCAAGTGCCGCCAGAAGATGCCCCTAGAATGACCGGACGGGGCGGAGCCATAGGCGAGGTTCTCGGTGGTCTCATGCGTGGCGTGCTCTTGGTCGTGCTGCTCGGGATGTTCTGGCTGTTCGCTGTCAGCGGACTAGCCGACATGGTTCTGCGCAGCGCGACCAGTCTTCTGTTCCCTGGCACTGCTGGCTCGCTGCCTCCGGCTTCGGCATTGGCGCACGCCGACCTCGGCGTGCAGGCCGCCAAACAGCGACTGCGGGAAGTCGCCCCCGACGTCGCCTCGGCGGTACAGAACCTCGACACCCCTGAGGTCTCGCGGATCGGGGCTGAGACCACCTACGTGTGGCACTACGTTTCGAAGACCAAGCCCGACACCGCTGTCGTCAGGATCTTCTAGCTGGTGCTGGGTGGTGACGGCTCAGTTCGGCATATGGGAGCGAGCAAGTAGCTGCATTGGCGGGGCCGGTCGGGTCTCTAGTTTGGAGGGCATCAGAACTGGGGTGGTAATCCCCATGCCAGAGTCCGGAATGACTTCTTGTGCGCAAAGCCCCATCCTGCGACAAGGGGCTCGGGAGGATCGCCCAGTCCACACAAGGATTGTAGGGTGGACGATACGGGGGCGTGCGCTTTCACACTCAACACAAGCTTCGAGGGGATCAGATGGTCGAGCGAAGATTCAACTGGCTGCATCTGTCAGACATGCACGCAGGCCAGCACTTGGCGAAGTCCCGATGGGACAACGTAGTCGAAGAGAAGGTTATTGAGGATCTCGCCCAGGTCATTCATCGATCGGGTCCGATTGACGCGATCATGTTCACTGGTGACCTGTCGCAGCAGGGTCATGCGAAGGAGTTGCAGGACTGCCGGGAGATCGTTGATCGAATCAAGAGGAGCCTCCCTCAGGAGGAAGAGCCTCTACTGTTGGCGGTCCCTGGTAATCACGACTTGACCAGGCCCCCTGCTCGCGGGGCAGCCGTCAAAGTCCTGAGAGGATGGACGATTGACCCTGAGCTCAGAGATGAATTCTGGACGGACCCGGAGTGCGACTACCGCAGGGTGGTCGACAAGGCCTTCAAGCACTGGTCCGAATGGGCGCATGATGGGATCGAGCGGAATCGGTTCGAGTCGTACGCCACGGACGGTGTTCTGCCGGGTGACTTCGCGGGGTCCCTTCGCACTGGCCATCTGAGGATCGGGGTGTTAGGGCTGAACACAGCTGCACTCCAGCTCGAAGGTGGCGACTATCGGGGGCGTCTTAGTCTTCACGGGTCACAGGCAAGCCGACTCGTCGGAAGACTCGGTGACTGGGTTCGGGGCCATGACGCATGTCTACTGCTAACGCATCACGACGACTCGTGGCTTGACGAGGACGGCAGGGAGGCGCTGTACGGCCAAATCGCACCGCCCGGTCGGTTTGTTCTGCATCTCTGCGGCCACCGGCATGAACAGGCGAGGACCGTCGTCTCGGAGGGTGGCGCGGCCTGGAGACGGACGGTGATTGGCCGCTCTCTTTTCGGGATGGACGAGTACGGTGACGGTGCCGTGCGGAGACACGGCTACTCAGTCGGCTCAATCGTGGTCGACGGCGGTACCAGGACCTTCGCGATGTGGCCGCGCTGGGATGTATTGCAGCAGGCTGGCCACGTCGAGATCAAGTCCGACCAGAGTGGCACCTTGGAAGATGGGTGGTCGACGACTCCGGAGGACTTGGGTTCGGTTCCGGGCGGAACGCCGGCTGCGGCGGATCGACACGAAACCAATACGGATGGCGCGTCCTGGCTCTTGGTAGATGAGCCATTTCTTGGGTCGCAGGTTGCTGCGTTGGATTCCGCAGACATCGCTGAGTACTTCGACGGCGAGGATCCTTGCTGGCCAGTGGTAGCCTGTGGCCTTGTTCCGGAGCGGAATCCCCTCGCGATTCTTCTGGAGCGGCTAGACGCGGTCGTTTCCGCTAAGGTGAGCACGCATAGGGTCTTGGGCCCCGGCGGTGAAGGCAAGACCACGCTCATGATGCAGGCCGCAGCCCGCCTCGCCCGAGATTCCAGATGGCGGGTGCTTTGGCTGCAGGCACCAGTATCGGGAGACCCGCGTACGCTGGACTGGCGAGCTCTTTCCTCATGCAACGTTGAGGGTCGCGCTCTGTGTCTCGTCGTCGATGACGCACATGAAGTCCGCGGCCAGATTGACACGTTCTTGTCTCGTGAGGCCCTGAACCCAGTGCTTGGGGCGATGCGGGCGAACTCAGTACATCTTCTTCTCTGCAGCCAAGAGGATGATTGGAACCGCAGTGAGCCTCGTCGACCGGAGCGTTGGTCCAAAGCTGGGTGGAGCGACGCACCTTTGATTGTTGAGGGGCTCTCGCATCAGGATGCGCTCAGCATCGTGAGTGCCTACCGAGCCGCTGGAACCATGGGGGAGCTTGACCCGAGCAAGAGCGATGAATCGCTCTCACGTTTGCTGCTTGAGCTCGCGACCGAACGCGGTTGTCGGGGAGAGGCTGCCCTGTTGGGAGCGCTGATAGAGGCGCGGACGGGGCTGCCGCTGGAAGTGCACGTGGAGCGGATTCTCGAGCGCTCAGCCGCCGCCAGCAGAACCTCGGGGGCGCCCGTGCTTCAATGCCTAGCGACGGTTGCAGCCGCGAATGCAGTCGGCATTCATCGAGTCAACGCGCGGATCTTGGAGTCGGCTCTGGATGTGGATGAAGTGATTCTCGACACCGCCGTTCTCATGGCCGGCGCGGAGCTGCACACGGAGGGTCTGGGGGCAAACCTCTCGGTGCATATGCGTCACGGCGCGATTGCCCGTTCTGCCGCCGGAATCGCATTCGGCGCTGCTCCGAACTCGGATATCCATGTAGACAAGAAGACCGTGTTCCGCGGTCTCGGACGAGCGGCGGTCGTTGTCTTCCCTGAGTTCTGGCGATCCCCGATCGCGTGTGCGGTTCTCGACTTGCGTATCAGTCTCCTTGAGTCTGATCCTGCTGCTGCGGTCGCAATCGCTGAGGGAGCGGTCGAGGGTGCTCCGGACGATGACCATTGTCGCTCATGGCTCTCGCAGACATACCGCGAGGCCGGCGAACTTGAGGATCCTGCTGCCGCGGAAGAGACATGCCGCGACTACTTCTCGAGTGAGCCCGACAGGATGCGGCGCGGGAGCGTACGTCCGCTCGTGATCGAGTGGGCGGTTGCGTCGGGAAGTTGCCGGGAGTTGCCTGATCACGGTGTCCGGAACCTGTGGCTCGCACTTCTCGGCTTCTCGGATCAGTGCGGCGACGACAGCGTCCAAGTCTCGGTCGCGAGGTTCCTACCGACCATCACGAAGGCACTCGAGTTGTGCGCCGAGCAGCTCGGACCAGACACTGTGCGTGAAGGCTCCGCAGCGGTAGTGGCTGCGGCGGCAACGATTCCGGGAACTCCATTCCTTGAGACCGCCAGAGCGATGACCCAGGGCAGCACGCTGGCCATCGAGGTAGTGCCGGCGGAGCTTGAGCGACTTGCCTCGGAGGCTTGGGTACGTGCCGACGAGCGTTTTCGCACGCTGGAGGCCTTTCCGCAGGACGGGAAGCTCAGCTTCAGATCCCTCCACGACTTGATTCTTCGAACTCACGATGCCTAGCTGGCAATTACCAGAACGCGCGCTGGCATGCGTGCGCCGCCGCCATTAGGTTGGTGCGCAGATTGCTGGTCGAGTAGCCGGGAGCGCCATGTACAAGAACGCGTTTCTGTCTGAGTTCTCGTTCTCGGACGCCAGTCAGGTCGACCGCACCATCAAATGCCACCTGCTGTCCAACGAGACGATCGTTGTGCCGGCCGGCACCGCAGTCTCCTCGCGCGTTGGGGAGGTCTTGGCTGAGAACATTCGTGCACTGGGCGGCGGCGCCGTCGTCCTGGCTCACGGGAGCGACTGCGCGGATCTCGCAGCGTACATCGACAAGTACCCCGACGCTGATTGGTCCAGTTCGTTGGTCGACGTCTTTCAGCACTTCGATACTCGTGGGCTGACGGCCGTGTACAGAACCGAGACCACGACCAGTCAGTTCAATGCCCTGATGCGGGACAGCGCACGCGGTCAGAACTCCAGTTTGACGTGTATGTTCGGTCGCCGCGATTTCTGCGAGGCGATCCTCCGCGAGACTTCGGAATTCGCGCTGCCCCGGTATATGGAACTCATTGACGCATACGTATCCAACCCGAAGAACAACGCCGCGCTGAAGGCGCATGCGAAGTATGCCTACAACTACTTCGGTTCCTTCTCGACCAGTGCCGGCAATACCTTCTCGCTCGAGAACACGATGGGTTTCGATCATATCTGCGCGGGATACGACCGGACCAGCGCGAAGAGCGGGATTGAGATACTGATCGCAGCAGCGCTTGACCTCACCGTGGGCATCGAGGACCTGAGGTTCCTCGAGAGCCTGGATGGCCAGTTCCTGGACAAGCTGTCGTACTCGGACATCCTCGAGATTCGAGAGACGTGGCTGCACCAGGAAGTACTGCGCCGGTACGACGAACTGGTGCAGGCTTGCGCATCCTCCTACAGCGGAATGCAGGAAGGCGACGTCGACTCCGCTGTTCGCTACGTAGAGCGGGCCTTTGAGATTCGTGAGGGCATTCTGAGAGAGGTACGGCTCTCGCTGCAATCGGAAGTCAATGCATACAAGATTCATCGACTGCTACGGTTCCTTGCGGACACATCCGTGAAATATGTGTCGTACTTCAGCAATCTTGATTTGGCTCGCAGCGTTGCGGACACCCTGCGCTCAGCAGTTACGGAGATCGCGGTTGCGACAAACAAGCAGACGCAGCTCAATCACGTAGTTGCCGCGAGGACGCTGAAGATACGACGCGCGGCCCATGAGGCCGGGTTGATACTGGACAGCGACTCGCCGGCATTGGAGTACCTGCGCACAGTCGCCCGCCGGCTCGATGACCAGTGCTGAGCGTTGGCTGACCGCCGCGGTCCGATCGGATCGGCGGGTCCGGTTATCGACGCTCACATGAGAATGCGTCGAGATGTTCCCGCGTACGAGGCCGCTGTGCGCGCAAAGGCGGAGCAAGGGTAGGCAGGGCCGGAAGCCGCCCCGACGATCGACTCATAGCCGCCGCCAGCGCAGTCCGCAGGGATCCTCGGGTCGAGAGTCCAGCGGTCTCAATGTCGATCGCGCCTATCTCGCTTCCCTGATCGCATCGCCCTGGATCTTCAGCAGAGCGAAGATCCTCTCGACGCGATCAGCTGCTGCGGCATCCGGCGATTCGCACACCGGCGCGAGTGCAAGTTCTCTCGCAATGTGGACCGCCATTGCCCACTCGGAGTTGATCTCGCGCCAAACATGCGTCGCGATGACGGCTTGCGCTCTGGCCAAGAAGTCGATGGCGCCCGAGTCGAGGATGCGGCCGCCGTCGCTGCAGATCCACGCCCCCGACAGAAGAGCCCTGGCCTCAGCCACGCTTCCCGTGGCCCGTTCGACAGCATCCTCTATCAGCGGGATGTACTCGTCCGCCTCTCCGTGGCCCAGCGCCAGACAGAGCCGCCAGATTGACGCGGCGAGGCAAGCCAGCGCCTCTGCACGCAGGTCATAGTCAACTTGGCCTTCAGTTGAGAACAGAAGCCTCGTGTACAAGTTCATTGCGGCTGCGTAGTGCCCCGTACTCGACAGCCACGCTCCCTTGCGGAACTCGTTCGCAACGTCCAACACCACGCCCTCCTCGCTTGCCCGAACGTCCATGACAACTCCTCCGCTCGTTGATGAACCGAGTGGCGGTCAGTGGCATGGCGTTCCTGCGAGTCAGGTCGTGCCGCGGCTGCCGCACCGTGCTGAAAGCGAGGCTAGTGGTAGGGTCTGACATAGCAGCGGTTGTCTAGCGCACCTGTCGGAGCGATAGCGTAGGGTAGGCGCTCGCCGTGCTCGAATGTCCGGCGGAGCGCTCGGTTGCGCTGAACGTTGTCGGCGCGCATGAGCTAGGCAGGTCGGCCAGCATCCGGATACCCGGCATGCGAGGAAGAATCGGGGCGTCCATGCCATTCCGAGTCAGCCCAGTGCAGTTCATCCGCGGCGATGAGCGCGATCACGCAATCTCATCACTCGCCAGCTACTTCACGTCGGGGCGGTTCACGGGACGCAAGTTCGAAGAGTACGCGGACTTCGAAGTGCCCAATGCGTTCACGTCGCTCGACCTCCTGGCGGTGACCATGCTCAGCGTCTCAATCCCCGCAGCAGTCGGCATCTGGCTGCTTGAAGACGGGGCCGCTCGAATCAAGGAGCTGCTGGCGGACATACCTCCGGCCGCACGACCGTGGAGCGATCCTGCCCTGCTCAACCCCGGGTCCGCAGGTTGGGAACTCTGGGACCTAGTGCGCAAGCAACCAGGGCTGGGGCGCACGAAGACCAGCAAGCTCCTCGCGGTCAAGCGTCCGAACATGTTTCCGATCTACGATCAGCACGTGGGACGGGCCCTGCTCGCGTCCGGGGCCGACAGCGATTGGGCCGCATGGGCGCAGTGCTTCGAGGGGCACAAGGGCGTGGATCTCGCGAAGGAATGCGAGTTGCTGCGCCATGAGGCCGGCGTCGGTGCGGATGTGTCTGCCCTGCGAGTTCTTGACGTCGTGATCTGGATGCGGGTTCACGGGGACATCGAGCTGTCAAAACGAGATCGGTTCTGGGAGTAGCGCCGCTCCGGTAGCCAGCCCGTCTTCCGCCGCCACGCCAGCGGACAAATCGAGCGCTCCCTCACGCCCGCTCCCGCGTGAGGCACTCGTCAACCCCCCGTCTGACCTGCACGTTCCCCACCGCCTCGCGCACGCGCGGTTCGCGTACGCACGCGCGGTTGTGAAGTTGAGCACGTCAACGCGACGGGGGGAGCGAGATGAAGAAGCCACTCATCAGCAGGTTCGAGGCGGATCGCGCCATCTACGTCGACTTCGAGAAGCCGGGAACACCCGATGCGCTGCCATCCGTGCTCGGCGTCTTGTACGCCCCTGACCCGGAGTCGCATCCCGGCGCGATCGTCTTCGAGCAGTGGGTTGTTGATCCGCGCCTGTGGCCGATCGCCGGTTCGCTCGTGCCCGATGCCCCGGAGGGGAGTCGGTGCGTGGCCGCGGACCTCGATGTGATCGCCGATGACCTGATCCGTCTGGCTGAGGACGAGGACCGGTTGCTCGTCTCATGGAGCTCGCACGACCTCACGCTGTTCCTCGAGAACGTGAGCGAGCCACGCCTGGCCGCGGCAATCGAGACGCGCCACAGGGACGCGAAGCTGACCGCTCGACGCTGGAGGAACAAGCACCATGCGGACGCCGTGCCACCGAAGGTCGCATTCGGCGGGGCGCACAAGCTGTCGTTCTACATGGAGCTTGTCGGCTTCGCGGTCCCGCCGCGCTACGGGCAGAACGTGGCGGCCAAGGGCATCAATGCAGCGCTCGGAGCGCTGCTCAAGAGCGGAGGGTCCACGGTGGGCCTCTCAACTGCGACTCACCGGGCGTGGAAAGCGACGCGCGGTCACAACTACTACGACTGCGCGGGGATGTGGACGGTCACGCGGCGTGCCGCCGCGGAGCTGGACGGATAGCGGCTCGGGGCCGGGCGCGTGTCAGTGCCGGGCCGTAGGATCACGGTGAGGCAGGTGTCGCGGGGGACACCTCGACAAGCGTAGAGTGGTATAGTGTGCGTTGAGATAATCATATCCAAGGGGTGACTATCATGACGCGAACTATAACTGAGCTGGGACCGCGCGAGGCCGAGTTCCTCGCCATGATGGCGGGTACCGCAAAGGATGTGTTCACGGTCGAACAGGCCGAGCGATTCTGGGGCGCGGGCCCCACGACACGGAACGTGCTGTCGCGTCTCGAGTCCAAGGGGTGGCTCGAACGTCTCGAGCGCGGGAAGTACATGCTCGTTCCCCTGGAGGCGGGCGTCGCGCGAGAGTGGAGCGAAGACCCCCTTGCGATCGGAACGTTCCTCGTCCCTTCCGGAGCAGCCGCCTATTGGACGGCGGTCAGGCACTGGGGCTGGACCACGCAGTTGCCGCGGACGCAGTTCTTCGTGACGGCAAAGCGTCGGGCCGGTACGCGCAAGACGGTCCTCGGCGTCCCCTACCGATTCGTCACGCTGAAGGCCGATCACATCTTCGGTATCGCCGAGGAGTGGGCCGGCGGACTGCCTGTCCGGGTGACGGACCGCGAGAGAACGATCGTCGACATCCTCGATAGGCCCGATCTTGCAGGTGGCATCGCAGAGGTCAGCGAGGCACTGACTCGCGCATGGCCGGACATCGACGTCGATCGCCTCACGGAGTACGTCGAGCGCTTCGGGAGCGGGACGGTGCCGAAGCGGCTCGGATATCTCGCCGAACTGCTGCAGCTCGAGGTCTCGGGCGCCCAGTCGGCCCGATGGCAGTCGCTCAAGGGGTCGGGAATCACCGCACTTGAGCGGGGCGGTCCTGCCGAAGGCCGCATCACCAGCCGATGGGGGTTGCGGATCAACACAGGGGCGATCGAGGCGAACCGATGATCTCAGAGGCCAAGGTCAAGTCCACTGCGCGACGGCTCGGCGTCGATCCGGCGGTGGTCGACCGCGATCACGCTTTGGGAGTCGTGCTGTGGGCGCTCACCGTCGGTGGCGACGCGACCGGGTGGGTCTTCAAAGGCGGGACGTGCCTTCGCAAGTGCTACTTCGGCGACTACCGGTTCTCCGAAGACCTGGACTTCACTGTTCTCGGGCGGTTGGACGCGGACGGCGCTCGCGCTGCGATCTCGGCGTGCGAACCCGCCTTGGCGAGCCAAGGTATCCGCCTTCTGGCGCAGGACGCGCGGGTCGAGGTCATGGACGATGAGTACGGACGCGAGTCGGTCGAGATCAGGGTGCCGTACCGTGGGGCGCTACAGATGGGCAGTGCGCAGAACGTGCAGTTCCACCTGAGCGCGGACGAGCAGATGGCGTTCGCCCCTGTGAGAAGGTCGCTGCTGCACCCCTATGAAGATGCTTCCGGTCTCTCGTGTGAGATCCGAGCGTACGCGCTGGAAGAAGTGCTCGCGGAGAAGCTGCGTGCAGCCGCCGGTCAGCGGCGGCATGCGGTCGCTCGCGACATCTACGACATCGCCAACCTGGTCCGCAGGGGAGTCGATGAGTCCGCGGCGTTGTCGACGCTGCCGGCGAAGGCCGCGTACAAGCAGGTGGACCTCGCGGGAGCAGCTGAGCACTTCGCCGAACGCAGGGCGGCCTTCGAGGCCAGTTGGGATCGAACGCTGGCCTACTTGGTCACCGATGATCTCGGCTTCGACGAGGCTTTCACGGAAACCGCGCGGTTGCTGGGAAGCATTTGACGCTGCTCCGGTCTCCGCTCGAACTCCGCCGCTACAGCCGCACGATCTCGGCGAACAGCTCGTCCGGGCCGATCAGTAGGTACCGTAGCGGCTCGCTCTTCGCCAGCGCGATGAGCTCAGGCGCGAACCCGGACCGCGCGAAGAAGAAATGGGGGACACGCTCGGTGACGCCGTCGGCGATGTGGGGCTGCAGACGAGAGAGCAGGGTCTCCTCGCTTGCCGGCATCGCCTCATTCGTCCACTTGCAGGTGCCGAGCGCCAGGACACGCCTCTCGGCGTCCAGCGCCACGCAGTCCACTTCCCGCTGCTCGGTCCGGCGCGCAACGCCGGTAGGCACCGGGCCCCACCACGGCCCGACCTCCACAGCGTCGGTCGCGAGCAGCATGAAGGAGCGGCACACCTCTTCGAACGCCGGCTTCGATACGAACTCGTCGAACCGGGGGGCGATGGTCTCGCTCAGGTGGCGGTCGATCATCTCGGGTCGGATGAGCCGCTCCTCGTACGGGGCCACGAACCTGAACCAGAACCTCAAGTACGGATCCGCGAGTTCGTAGGAGGTGAGCCGGGTCCTCGCGCGTGTCGTCGTGCCTGCCGGCACGAGTCGGCGCACCAGCTTCAGCTGCTGCAGCACGTCGAGGTACTTCGTGACGTCCGGAACCTTCAGGCCGGTGCGGTTCGAGATCTCGGACACGCGCGTGTCACCGCCCGCGAGCGAGCGCAGCACCGAGAAGTACGTCCGGGGGTCGGGCAACTCCTCGAACAGGAGGAGCCGTGCCTCTTCGCGCAACACGCCCGAGCGCGAGAGGACGGCACTCCGGATGTTGTCGAGAACCGGTCGCCTCGGGTCGAACTGTTCGAGGTAGTACGGCATACCGCCGCACACCGCGAAGGCCCTGATGCGGTCGGTGGCGCTGTAGTCCGGCGTGAACAGGGCAGCGTCCCGGTATCCCAGGGGATGGACCTCCAACTGCCCGGTGCGCCGGCCGTACAGCGGGGAGGAGTGCCCCATCACGTCGCGCTCGAAGAACGAGACGGCGCTCCCGGACAGGATGAGCATGAGCGGGAGATGTCGCCCGGTGGCCCCCCACCAGTTCGCGAGGACCGAGCCCAGGTTCGGGTTCGCGGCCGCGAGGTACTGGTACTCGTCGAGCGCCAGCGCGAGTGGCCGGTTGCGGCACAGCTCGGCGATCACAGCGAGCGCCACGTCCCACGATGCGAACGGCTGGGCGCCAAGGAGCGGGCTGTCCGGGGCGAGCTGCCCGAGCACGCGTGCGAGATCGGCGAGTTGGTCCGATTCGGTCCCGGACGTCGCCTCGAAGAGCGCCGCGCGCTTGGTGCGCAGGAACTCCGCGACGAGCTCCGTCTTGCCGACGCGACGGCGCCCCCATATGACGAAGAGCTGACCGTGGCTGTCAGCGGCCTCGGTCCAGCGCTCCTCGAGGAGGGCGATCTCATCCGTGCGGTCAGGGAAGGTCATGTCTGTAGACTACAACAAAAGTGCGTGCATGAGAAGTTCTTGTGCAAGAAGTTTACGAGCGGGAAGCTTTCCTGCAAACGCGCCGACGGCGCCCGGTTCGCGAGTCGGTCATCGATACTGGTGGTAAGCTCCGCGCAGCGCGGAGATTCGCCCGATACGCGTCACCGAGGAGGTCGAGGGATTTGGGATCGAAGCGTGTCCGAGGAGGCGTCCGGGGAGTGGTCGAAATAACGCCGGACCTCCTCACCAGCATCGTCGTCAACGTGCCGCTCGGCGCTCCCGATTCTCCTATCGCGTTGATGGGTCTATCGAACGAAGACGCGGAGTCGACCCGCATCGTCAGGAATGCGCGTCGCGTGCTCGACGCTCTCTCGCAGGGCCCGCAGAAGCTCACCGAGAAGACGCGCCAACTCAACCGTCGATTCGTGCGCGCGATGTTCGAGCAGCTCGAGTTGGACGAGGTCTTCGTCGAGATCCGGCGCGGGTGGAGGGTGCTCGACGAGGAACAGGTGTGGCAGCTTGCTGCGTTGCGCCATGCCATGCAGATAGCCGGCCTGCTCCGAGTGCTCCACGGCCGTGTGCTCATCACGAAGCGCGGACAGCAGTTCCGCGACCCCGAGCGCGCCGGCGACCTCCAC
>Ga0209540_10000874_pt1 | contig 24595 bp, 21 predicted proteins | sample BarGraIncu01121A_FD_184501 | JGI IMG/M metagenome (GOLD analysis project Ga0209540, IMG submission 184501) | Arctic peat soil microbial communities from Barrow, Alaska - Barrow Graham LP Incubations 011-21A (SPAdes) (version 2) | ecosystem: Environmental > Terrestrial > Soil > Wetlands > Peat... | reverse complement strand
TTTCGTAGTACTCAGGGAGCGGTTTCTTTTTGCCGTATCAGAGGTTACATTTCAACTGTGAAAAAGAACAAACTTTCTGTTATCGATGCTATTATGGATGTTTTTAGCGGAAAAGCATTTATTCCGAATATAGCAAAATAAAAAAAAAGTCAATTTTTTATATTGAACTGAATATGTTATGGGATATTTGGGATGGGGTCTGAATAGTCACTAGCAAATGATGGTATGCCTACCATGATAAGAGCCATACCGGGTTCCGTAAGGGATATCACGTCTCTCTATAATTCTATTAAAGAGATCGGTTTGAAAGGAAAAACTTTGATACTTGATCATGGATTTTTTTCGGATAAACTGATGAAATTCTTGGTAGAAAAGCATCTCTCTTTCATAATACCAGCAAGAAGGAATAGTACTCTGTATAATTATCTAGTCAAACTCAAAAAGCATTTTTTCTATCGTGATAGATTGATAAAATGTGGAAAAATGAAAATCAACGATTTTTATATTTATCTTTTTGAAGACCCATCAATGAAAGTCGAAGAGCAAATAACATTATACAAAACATTTGATAAAAATAAAATTAATAAAATTGAGTTAGATGAATTTCTTGAAAAAGCTGGATCCATTCTTATTGTTTCAGATCTTGATATTGAAGAGAAAGAAATTTTCCTATTGTATAAAAAACGTGATGGGGTGGAGAAGCTCTTTGATACCTATAAGACTACGTTGAATGCTGATATTTTGTATTTGCAGGATGGTGAAAGTGTTTTTGGACATTTGTTTGTCTCTTTTTTATCCCTCTATGGATATTGTAAACTTGAGAATATTTTAAGAAAAGCGTCTCTCATTGATAAGTATTCACCTATGGATTTATTAGAGTACTATTCTAAAGTTTATAAAATGAATTTTGACGGACAGGGTTTAATTTCTGAGGTACCTAAAAAAGTTTATGATTTGGATCAGTCATTGGGTCTGAAGTTATTCCCTAAGTAAGCAGAGTTAAGGTTTTAACTTAATTGTCCTGCATCTTGCGCCGCACTCGTATTCGTCAGAGGGGGAGGAAAACAGGTAATTTCATTAATCAAATTCTTTTTCGTTTATAGTTTTAAAACTTTTTTCGATCTCTAGAAGCTTATTTTTTATAACATCCCAGACAATATCCCAGCTAATTCCGAAATATGCATGGATCAATTTATCCCTCATACCTACAATTTTCTTCCATTCAATATCAGGGTATTTTTCTTTTAAATGATCAGAAATGTTCTTAGCTGCCTCGCCGATAATCTCTATGCTTCTTGGAAAAGCCCTTTTCAAAATTTCATTTTTCATGAGGTCTTCAAGGTCTAAATTTCTGCTATGCGTCTTTAGAAATCCAATTTCATCGAGGATATGTTTTATAAAAACTTCATCACTTTTCACACCAGACAACCTCCCTCTCCACATAGGGGCGAACATACTTGTCCAATCCACTGGTTGTGATTAAATCAACTTTTTTCCCAAAAAGGTCTTCAAGGAAGAAGCTCAATTCCATAAAGTTGTCAAAGCTTTTTTTGGTGTTCTCAAATTCCACGAGAACGTCAACATCGCTTTCCTCCTTGGCCTCTCCCCTCACCATTGAGCCAAAAACTCCAATTTTTTTGACTCCGAACCTTTCTTTCAGGAAAGTCTTATTTTTCTTAACGATAGCAAGAACATCCATAATTACGCTTCTATCGTAATATTGACCATATAGCACTTCAAGCTTTTCAATAGTTTCATAAATCTTTGAAACTTGAAGGATGGACATTTAGGGGACAGTACAGATTTTGAAAAACATTTTGGATCTCATTTTCGTGCCATATATATCCCATCCACCACTCTCTCGATCCTCACCGATATTTCCTTTCCCACAGGAATACCACCAGCATCCACTACCGTCAACACCCTGTCCCTCGCTATCGCAAGTTTCTCGCCCTTCATCCAGCCCGGTCCTTTGACCATTACTTTTACTTTTTCGTCCCTCCTGAACATCCGTGGCAGCGCCTTACATTCACGACTTCTAAAATCCTCGGGCTTGAGAATAAGCTTCGTCCTGTAAATCTTTTCCCATTCCCCGAGCTGCCAGTAGAATTTCTCCCAGTTCATGACCTTCGCATCGGGTTTTCGGCCATTTTTATGCTGCAGTAATTTCTGGATGCCAAGAGCCGGCCATTTTTTTCCTGCCTCGATCTTGAGGGCGAATTCAATCAATTTTGGCATCTCATTATCATTAATTCCAGGAAGCCATACAGGAGCTATAAGAAGATCGATGTCAGTATTCCTGGCGATATATTCTGCATTCCTGAGAACCTTTCCAATATCGTAATGGTCAATTCCTGCGATCTTCTTTGCAAGGTGCGGGTCAAGCGCCTCAATGGACATATTGATCCGGGAAAGCCCAGCTGAATCCAGTTTATCGATGAGTTTTTCATTCAATAAAAATCCATTCGTCTGCATGGAAACGGTCTTTACATGCTCATTTCCAGAAAGTCTCTCCACAAGTTCAACAAGTTGCGGGTACATGGAAGGTTCTCCCACCGTGTCGATATGCGCTTCAATATCATCGACTTCTTTATAAGCGGCAGCCCATTCGAAAGCCTCGATCAGCTGCCCCAGGTCAACCATATATTCTGATATCCGCTGCTGTGAATAAGGGCCTGCATCGGTTGAGCAGAATATGCATGCTAAAGGGCATTCGCTAATAGGCCGCACCTGCAGGACGTTCGTCCCGCGGTCAATGATACCGAATGCGATGCACCCAAAAAGTGGGATGTCGCGGATCAGGATGTTGTTACATTTTGCCATTTTCTACCAGTATGCATTCAGAGCATCGTTTTTTCCCGCAGAATCGCTTTCCGTATTCCACGATCAGGGCATGGAATTCCTTGTACAGGAGAACGTCAACAGGAAGCGAACCCTCAAAAATAGACTGCAATTCCCCATAATTCCCTTCAATACCCATACATTTACACATCCTTTTAGTATAAGCATCAATTACGAATTTTGGTTTATCGGCTGCATATAAAACGATACTATCGGCAGTTTCTTCACCAACGCCATTCAATAATAGCAGCACGTCCCGAAGTTCGCCTGTGGGTTTTTCAAAAATATGAGGATTTTCATGGAAAAAAGTTGAAACATTCTTCAATCTCTTTGCTTTCTGTCTGAAAAATCCGGTGCACCTGATAAGCCCCTCAAGTTCCCCGGCATCAACTCTTGAAAGGGGCTGGGCTTCTATCAATCCCCTGACTTTTAAGTTCCGTATCGCCTTTTCCACATTTTCCCATTTTGTCTGCTGTGTAAGGACAGCCCCTACAATTACTTCAAAAGGCGTATCAGCAGGCCACCAGTTCTTTGGTCCGAGTTCATTAAGCAATTTAGTATAAACTTTGATCATACGAACTTTACGCCAAGGTCAGAAAGACCATTTCGGATAGCAAGATTGATCAGGAAAGGCGTCAGGGACTCGATCATATAAGAGGATGAAAGCCCCCCTCCATCAAGAGGACGAAGGTTTTTGATCTCATGTGTTAATTCCATCACGGTTTTCTTGGCAGCTTCATCATCCCCGCAGACAACAACATCGTAATCAAGGGTTAACTCGATGTTTGCTAATTTTCTCGCTGAAACATTATGATATGATGAAACAACCTTCACGGTTTTTGGAAGAATTTCCTGGATTTCAAGTGCTGCACTTCCCTGTTTTGGAGGTGTGAATTCAAACCATTTGTTCTTCTTCATAGGAACCACAAGTGAGATCACGATCTGGTCCTTAAAAAGTGGACTGAGTTTTTCTAATAGTGATACTACACCCTGGTAGGGTACGGAAAGTACTACCACATCTGCGTCCTTAATAGCAGCTTCATTCCCGCATCCTGTTATTCCACAGCAATGTGTTCCCTTATTTAAAAGTATATTTGTATAATCACTGGCAACATTGACAGCCCTTTCAATTTCACGGGAACATACAAGTATTTCGTGTTTTTCAGCCCAACGAAGAGCGAATCCTTCTCCGATGCTTCCTGTTCCTCCGAGTATTGCTATTTTCATTGTTTTTCTATTTCCTTAAGAATTTTTCGCATTGCATGCATATTTTCCTTGTGTAGTGAGACGATCAGGTCGCTAAGAACTGCAAATATGAACATGAGTATTCCTGTGACAATAAAAAGTGTTGCAAGGATGGATAGAGGAACGTGGGTTATATTTTTCATCCATTCATTCACGACATATATGCCGACCAGTAAACCGGTAGCAGATAATAGTGCTCCGATCAGATTAAAGTAAAAAAGAGGATTATGGGTCCGGGCAAGTAGATAAATTGTTGAGGCGATCCTTAAACCATCCCTGACGGGTCGCAGTTTGGTAGCCGCGCCGCTTACTCGTGCAAGGTATGTTATGGGCACTTCTACGATCTTAAGATCTTTTTTCACACATTCAACCGTAATTTCGGTCTCCACTTCAAAACCAGTCCTGTTCAATTCAATTTGTTTATATGCATTGTAATTAAATGCCCTGTAACCTGAAAGAATATCATTCAACCATATGCTATAGGCTAAACCGAAAATCTTATTCAATATATTGTTCCCGAAAAGATTGAAGCGGGTGAAAGCGCCTTTCTGGTAATTCGCGAACCTGTTTCCGATCACATGATCAGCATGCCCTGAAATGATGGGTTCAAGTATTTTTCCGATCTCTTCAGAAAGGTATGTTCCATCACCATCGATCATCACTACATATTTACTCGATAACAGGTGGAATGCCTGATTGATAGCCTGTCCTTTTCCCTTTCCACTCTGGAGAACTACTCTTGCGCCGGCATTTTGGGCTTGCGATGCCGTATCATCTGTGCTGTGACCATCGATAACAAGGATGTCATTATACCCCATCGCTTTGAATTCCCGCACTAATCCTGCTATTGTCTTACCTTCATTTAGCGTTGGAATCAGTATGCAGACTTCATCTCTATTCATTCGTGGTCTTTATTTGCCTGTATATACTTAATATTACTGTGAACCTGGAAAATAATTCCTAATAACTTAACTTTCAAACTTGTCAATAACAGGTTTTACTTGGATATGTACAAAAGAATGAATAATATTAACAACATAATGTATTTATCTTAACCAGAACCTATATATCACGAATAAACATTAATAATTTGGAGAACTGAATGCAAATAGGTGTATACATCTGCCATTGCGGATCGAACATAGCAGGGACTATAGACGTTGAAGAGGTCAGGAAACATGCATCGACCTTGAAAGATGTCGGCATAGCCAGGGATATTGTTTTTGCATGCGGTGATTCGGGGCAGGAACAGATCAAGAAAGACATCCTGGAATACAAGATCGACAGGATAGTTGTTGCTGCGTGCTCGCCGCGCATACATGAAGTCACATTCAGGCGAGTTCTTGAGCAAGCGGGCTTGAATAAACATCTTCTTGAAATGGTAAATATCAGGGAACAGGGTTCATGGGTGCATACAAATTTTGCGGGACTTGCTACTCAGAAAGCAAAAGAGCTTGTGGCTATGGGTGTGGCAAAAGCAGCGCTCCTTTTGCCGCTTGAAAAAAAGACGATCCCTGCAAATAAAGAAGTGCTTGTTATTGGCGCAGGCGTAGCAGGGATTGAAGCAGCTCTAAATCTTGCAAATATCGGAATAAAGGTACACCTGATTGAAAAAGAGCCCACGATCGGTGGAAAAATGGCTCTTATGAATGAGGTTTTTCCCACGAATGATTGTTCGATGTGCGTTCTTGCTCCCAAAATGTCAGATGTCCAAAACCACGCCAACATCACCCTTTATACGAATTCTGAAATAACAGGAATTAGAGGGCGGGCAGGGAGTTACAGGGTAACAGGTGAGACAAAACCGCGCTATGTTGACCCGAAGAAATGCAAAGGTTGCATCGATATCTGCGCAAAAGTCTGTCCCATCGATGTCCCGAACCAGTTCGATTATGGCATAGGCTTGCGAAAATCCATATACATCCCATTTGCCCAGGCTGTGCCTCTTTGCGCCTCCATCGATGAGCATTGCGTGGGCTGCGACCTGTGCAGGCTTGCATGCCCTGCTGAAGCGGTTGATTTCAACCAGAAAGTCGAGGAATTCAAGTTCGATGCCGGGGCAATAATTGTTGCGACAGGATACCAGCCGTTCGATGCACGAAGAAAGGAAGAATATGGATATGGACGCTATAAGAACGTTGTAACTAATCTTGAACTTGACCGGATGCTGAACGCTTCGGGTCCAACACATGGAAGGGTTGTAACACCAACAACAGGAGTGGATATCAAAAGCGCTGCATTTCTCCTGTGTGTGGGTTCGCGTGATGAACAGGTGGGAAATCCGTACTGTTCCAAGGTATGCTGCATGGCCTCAATAAAGAATGCCATGAAGCTTGCGGAAAATTATCCCCAGGCCAGGATCTCGGTACATTACATAGACATACGTGCAGGCGGTGAGATGTATGAGGAATATTACAAACGGGCCCAGGAGATGGGCATATCGTTTGTTCGCGGGCGAGTTGCGCACGTTGAGGAATTGGACGGCAAGACAATAATTCAGTATGAAGATACGCTTTCCGGTGAAAAGATCCGGGAGGAATGCGACCTTGTGGTGCTGGCAGTAGGAATGGAAGCAAGCATTGATTCAGATCCAATAGGGAAGATGTTGAAACTTTCAAAACGTCCTGACCGCTTTTTCCAGAGTGCCCATCCCAAGATGCGCCCTGTGGAAACGCACACAAAAGGTGTGTTCATAGCAGGATGCGCAGGTGGCCCGAAAGAGATCCAGGTATCCATCGAACAGGGAAGCGCAGCGGCTTCAAAAGCAAACGGCCTTCTTCATAAAGGGGAGCTTGAGATAGAACCATATAGTGCATATGTTATACCTGAACTTTGCGATGGATGCATGATATGTGAGTCCGTATGCGATTTTGGACGTATCAAAGTAAAAGACAAGAAGGCAAGCGTGGATGAAGTCGCCTGCAGAGGATGCGGGGCATGCACTGCCAGCTGCCCGAATGGCGCCATCCAGATCCGGAATTATACAGATGAGCAGATCATGGCTCAAATTAAGGAAGCAACGCTTGAGATCAGCGAATCACCCCTTATCATCGGTTTCCTGTGCCACTGGTGCAGTTATGCGGCAGCTGACCTGGCTGGTTCTTTGCGCATCCAGTATCCATCGAACCTGCGTAACATCAGGGTCTTATGCGCGGGCAGGGTCAACCCCTCTTTTGTTCTTGAGGCTTTGCGCCATGGAGCTGACGGCGTGCTTGTTGCCGGATGCAGGCTTGGTGAATGCCATTACACCATGGGGAACATCTGCGCGATACAGAGGTTGAGCGTACTTTCAAAATTACTGGTAGAACTGGGTTTTGATGAGCGGCGCATGCGTGTGGAATGGATCGCAGCAAGTGAAGGCGAGAAGTTTGCCGGGATAGTAAAAGACTTCGTAATGCAGTTAAAAGAAATAGGTCCGGTAGGCAGCGAGCTCAAGCAGGTATAGAATGGTGGAAGAGCAACTGCAAGTCTTGGTGGAAAGTGAAATTAAGGACAGGCATTTTCTTTTCACCCAGAAGACAGGAAAATCAAAGAAGCTCCTTGATTATGATTACAAGCGCTGCAACGGATGCGGCATATGCATTGATATCTGTCCTAAAAAAGCCATCGAGCCAGGGCCTCTAATAGAAATAGCTACAGGCTTGGATGCACCACCGGTTATCATAGACAATACAAAATGTTCTTTCTGCGGCATGTGCGCTGCTTTCTGTCCTGTATGCGCGGTCAGGATGACCATGAATGATAAGGATATCCTGGAACTTGAGCAGTTCCCGCATCTTGATTCAAGGGTCGTGTTCAATGATAAGTGTCTTCCATGCCTGATATGCATGAAATCATGCCCCGAGGAAGCAATATCAGTCGATCTCACCTTCCCGATAAAGGAAACGCTTGCGCCGTTTAAGTTGGGGAAAACCGGTGAGATCGCAGTTAACATGGATAAATGCACCTTATGTGGCGCATGCGCGGTGTTGTGTCCTGCTTTTATCCTTGTTGAGAAAAAAGCAAAAGCAAATGACCTGATGCCTTTTGATGATCTTGTCGTTGATAAGGCAAAATGCGATTATTGCGGCATATGTGTGCCTTTTTGTCCTGAGGATGCCATCATGGTAAAAGGGGACTTTGACCTTGAAGAAATAAAAAAGACAGCGCCCAAAATAACAGGTACGATCAAAGTGGATGAAAATAAATGCACACGCTGCGGCTGGTGTGAAGCGGTTTGTCCGTATGATGCGGCAAAGGTCACAAAACCATTTGAGGGTGAGATCATTCTCATAGATGAAAAACTTAAAGGCTGTGATCCGGTTGGCTGCCATGGATGTTTTAATGTCTGCCCATCAAAGGCATGGATAATCCCGAAGGACAAAAAAATTGATGTGGTGAAGGATTTTTGTACATATTGCGGAGCCTGCGAGAAGGCATGCCATGTTAAGGCCATAGGAGTAAAACGAAAATCAGCAAGACATACTCAGGTTGCGGATTCGGCCTGGGCGAATGACTGGAGAAAGGCAATTGCTGCCCTCACTTCGCAAGAAAGGGAGCGCCCGGATGTATCAGGGACGCTGCATGTTGAGAAAGCGGAAAAGAAATATGAACCGGCAATTGTAAAGCCCGTGATTAATCCCGATTTCAGGAAACTTGTGGATGAGAGGATCGAAAAATTGTCTTCTGTTCTTGGCAACAAACAGGTGAGGCATGTTTGGGAAAGAAAAGATACACAGACGGCTTTGAAGGAAATAAAGAAAAGGATGAAAAAGTGACAGAGTCTCCAAAACCACGCGCTGTCCCGTCGCGCGCGAGTGTGGGGGCATGGTATGGTAGAGATGTGAGGTGGTGGGATTTTAATCCCCCGTGCATTTCATCGATAAATTCATACACAAGTTAAACATATTATTATTTGGCAGCATCATGAAAAAAGATTTCACTATGGTCATAGAGCAGGATGAGGATGGAATATACGTCGCATCGGTGCCAGAACTCGAAGGATGCCATACACAGGCAAAAACCCTTGATGAATTAAGAGAAAGAATGAAGGAAGCTATAGAGCTATATTTGGAAGTGGAATCAGACAGGATTCATGAAATGCCTTTGAATTTTGTTGGCATCCAGAAAGTCGAGGTTGCCGTTTAAATGGATAGAATAAACCCTCTGCCTGCTAAAAAAGTGATTAAAGTTCTTGAAAAGATAGGTTTTGCACAAATCAGATATAAAGGGAGCCATTTGTTCATGAAGCATCCAGACGGGAGAACGACAGTCATCATAGTGCATCCGGGTGAAGATATTGGAAAGGGTATGATACGCAAGATAATTAATGATGCAAAAATGACCAGAGATGAATTGATCGATCTGGTTGATAATCTCTGATATAATGAACCATCACTTTCACCCCGCCCCCATAATCATTTTTAACCCTGACGACCTATTAACCCCCCATGAACTTCATCCACGCCAGCGACTTCCACCTGGGCTATGCGCAATACGGCCTCGAAGAACGCTTCCGTGACTATGCCCGCGCTTTCCAGTCGGTCATAAAATATGCCATTGACCACAAAGCGGAATTCATACTCATCTCAGGCGACCTTTTCCATAAGCGAAATATAAATGCACCTACGTATTTGCAGGCTTACAAAGTGCTCCTGGAACTCAGGGAAAGAAGCCCATCCACGCAGGTCTATGCTATCGAGGGAAATCATGACCTTGCTTTTCACCAGGACGGAAAAAGCTGGCTTGAGATACTGAATTCACAGGGACTTCTAAGGCTCATAAGGTTAAAAGAAGCGGATGGTGTGAAGCTCATGGGAGATCATGTAGAACTTGAAAATATCCGCATTTTCGGGGTAAAATACATCGGTTCCAATACCACCTCTTCAATCCAGCAGATAGCGGATGAAATAAAAAAAATAGAGGCTGCCGCCGGAAAAAAATTTACGGTCTTGATGATGCATTTTGGCCTGGAAGGACAGGTCAAGCAGTCTGAGGCTGGTGAAATTCCCTATAGTTCGCTTATGCCACTAAAAGAAGTTGTGGACTACCTTGCGCTGGGGCATTACCATATGCAGTACGAAATGGACGGTTGGATCTTCAATCCGGGAAGCATTGAAATGATATCCATGAACGAGTACGGATTGCCCAAAGGTTTCTATCATATCAAGGACAGCGGTGCAAAACTCATAACCCCGGTGACGCGCAGTATCAGGAGAATAAAACTGGATATCAGCGGAATTGAAACGCCAGATGCGCTTTATTCAAGCATTCAAACTCTGCTGGAACGACAGCCTGCAACCCTTTCCGATAATAAACCCATTGTCGAACTTCTACTGTACGGGGAATTGAGCTTTCCAAAATCAGATATCGATATCGACCATATCAAAAAAATGCTTGAAGAAGAATTCAAATCCCTGTCAAGTGAAGTGAAAATAGAAAAAAGCAATTCACAGTATGCGATAAACGAGGGCGATGTGAGGGGGCTTTCACGCGAACAGATCGAACTTAGGGTTTTTTCGGAACGAGTTAAACTTGACACCAGGTACAGGGATAACGCAGATGCTATCGTTAATACCATGATCGAGGTTAAAAAGAAAGCCGCTGCGGGAATTGAAGAAGCGGAAATAAGGACAGATCTTCGATGGTGCTTTGAGAAAGTCTGCTCGCCGTCATCCGGAATGTTCGAAAAGGACGCAAAGAAGGGAGCAACTCAGCAAACATTGCTTTCACAGATGGAGGACTAATGCTGATAAAATCCCTTGAACTTAAGAACATAAAGTCCTATTCCAATGAGACCATTGACTTTTTTGAAGGTATAAACGGCATCTGCGGCGAGAACGGGCACGGCAAAACGACCCTGCTTGAAGCGATTGGGTTTGCGCTATTTGATTTCCTGCCTTTTACCAATGCGGATTTCCTGCGCCATGGTGAAAAATCAGGCTATGTGGCTGTAACTGTGGAAGGAAAAGATGAGATAGAATATACGATATCCAGGAAGATAGGAAGTGGTAGCGACTATTTCATAAGAACGCCGGGCGGTGAGATAAAAGGAAAAAAGGATGTCCAGTCATGGCTTGCAGGGAATCTCTTTCGCAGCATCAGGTCGGAAGAAGAATTGCCATCGTTGTTTGAGAACGCGATCGGTGTACCGCAGGGTACGTTCACTACCGCATTTCTTGAGGCTGCAAGGAACAGGAAGATCATTTTTGATAATATTTTAAAGGTTGAAGAATACAAGACCGCATTTGATAATTTGCTACCTGTACTGAATGCGATAAAGAAGACGATCGAGGAAATTGAGAGGGAGATTATCCCGCTTGCGACGCGTACCGAGAAATATCCTGAATTGAAAAACGAAAAAGAGTCGTTGCAAACTGAAATTGAAGGATTGAAAATAGAGATCAATGAGCTAAATCAGAGGATTTCTGCACTTGCCCTGAAAAAAAAAGATCTGAACGAAAAAAAAGCTCAGCTGGATGCTCTTAATACTCAGATCGCAAATGAACGGATACATCTTGCAGGTCTTTCAAAACAGCTTGAAAAAGCGCGCTCTGATCTTGCCCGGGCTAAATCCGCAGGGGATGTCATCAAAGAACTTGAGCCTGCTGAAAAGGAGTTCCATAAACAGACGGGGAAGCTAAAAGAACTCAATACATCACGCGTAGAACGAGATAAATTAAAAGATACGTGTGCAAAGATCACACTTGAAATTAGCCGCATTAATGAAAAAAATGAGCGCAGAAAAATATTGTCTATCGAAAACGAGGAACTTGAAGACAGCAAGAAACTCCTTATTCCAAAGATAGAAGCTGCGCGCCAGCTTGAAGAATCGATACAGCTCCTTCAACGAGAACTGAAAGACCCGATGACCGACATTATTTCGAGCTTATCAAACCTTCGCGAGAAAGCGCAGCTTGTGGAGACCATGAAACAGGAGATCGAGCGGCAAAACAAGAATGCTTCGACGCTTTTACCATTGAAAAACAAGCAGTTCGAACTTGAGAACAGGATCAAAGAATTGAAAGATATCGAAATATCGTTGAAGAATCTGTCCCTGGAAATATCAACGTTGAAAGAAAAGGAAGCAATTGCCGAAAAACTGCATGATGAGATCGCTTTCCTCGAAGCACGAAAAAATGAACTTTTTCCAGTCATTGAAAAGCAAAAATCCCTTTATGACGAAATAAAAAAATTGTCAAACCTTTTTGAGTCAATTACTGCTATAAACTTTCAGTTAAGGACCTTGCATGAAAAAGAAGAGCGGACAAAAAAAATCAAAGAAGAGATAACAAAGCTTGATACGGAAATCGCATTTCTTGGTCCATTTGCTGAAAAACAGACCGCCCTTGAGGAAGTGCAACAAGAACTCAACAGGAAGCATGAAGTCATAAAATCGGAACTAATGCAAACGAAAAAAAATATGAAACTTGCAGGAACACAGGGCATCTGTCCCATCTTAAACGGCATCAAATGTTCCTCCATAAGTGATTTTAATAAATATTTCAATGAGGAGATCGGTCAGAAGAACCGGGAATTAGATGATTTAGAAACAAGTTTGAAAACCTATAAAAAGGAACTTGAAGAACTCGATAATCCACAAAAAAAGACACAGGAAAAACGTGTGCTGATCGAATCAAGAAAGAAGGATCTTGAATCCTATAAAGGAATAGAAAAAGAGCGTGAGGTAATTCGAGAAAAACTGGATTCCCTATCCTCATTTTATACCGGGACATTAACAGGAAGCGACGAAGAACTAAAAGCGATATCAGAAAACCTGCGCACGAGGAAAAAGGAATTTGATGACATCACAAGATCCGTCACTGAATTTCAAAATATTATAGCATTGGCAGGATCAAAAAACAAAGACCTTGAAGAGCTGCCTGATATTCCCGCAGCACTTATTGGATTACAGGAAAAATTAGATGCAATAAACGAAAAATTCAATCTTGATATCAAGGTCAATTCTATCAATAATAACCTTGGTTCTGTTGTTTCGAAGATCAGATCCAGTGAAAAAGAACTGAAAGATCTGAACAATCCCGCGCAGCAAATTGCTATAATTGAAAACCTCATTGCTTCAAAGAGATCAGATATTGATTCCCATAAAGATGTGCCTCATTTGATCGATGGTTGTTTGAAACAACTTGATGAACTAAATCAAAGGTTCCATTTGAAAGAGTCGCTAAAAGGCGAAAAGGGAGAGATCGAACTTGTTGACAATTTGATAGAAGAAAAGAAGCGAGAGCTAAAATTACTTGCCTCCCCGGATAAGCAATTTGAAGCCTTGAATGTTAACATCAAGAAAAACCTTGCGGAGCTGAAAATACTTGAAAAAGTGCCAGAGCTTCTGGATTCAAGCAATAAAGAACAAGATGCATTGATACAAAATCTCTCAAAATTCGAAGGGCTTGACGGAACCATATCCTCGCTTGAGGATAAAATAAATAAACTTGAGCCGCTGCATAATAAATATCTGCAAGCTCTCCCGCTTTCGTCCAAATTCGAAGAATATACACAGGAAACGCTGGAATTTGAAAAAACCATAGCTACAACGGGAGCGTCTTTGAAAGAATTGAATACCAATCGTGAGGCACTTTCGAAAGATTTCAAGGAATCTGATCTTGATGAAACCTCCCTGAAACTTGATGAACTTGGAAAATCGGCAAGCAGTATAATGGAAGCCGTAAAACAGAAGAACAAGAACCTTCAAAAAATAACAAAGGAACTTTCACAGATGGAATCCATTCTCATCAAAATAAAGGAAAATCAAAGAAATCTTGAAAAAGAAAGATATTTCCTATCCTTCTCGAATTTCATTCGCGATACCATCAAATCCTCTTCTGAATTCGTGATAAATGAATTTATCGGGGAGATAAGCAGCGAAGCTAACAATATCTATTGCGAGATCATGGATGACCACAGTGCATCCCTTCGATGGACAAATGATTATGATATCAATATCGAATCAGGTGGTGAAATAAGCACATTCAGGCAATTAAGCGGTGGAGAACGCATGAGTGCAGCGCTATCCGTTCGCCTTGCACTTTTAAAATCTCTTTCCAATTGCGATTTCGTTTTCCTTGATGAGCCCACGCAGAACATGGATGAGATACGGCGAGAGAACCTTTCAGAACAGATCACCAAGATCAAAGGTTTCAAACAGGTATTTGTCATCTCCCACGATGATACTTTCAACGAAAAATATTCGCATGTGATAAAAGTCCAGAAGATCAACGGGGAAAGCAGGGTTGAATCATGCTTGACTTGAAAAATATCTCTCTTCAATTCGATGAGAAACTTTCAGCGATAAAATCCTATGATGTTGAGCGCTCAGAATTGACCCTTGAATACAGGGCGCAGCTTGAAAAAATGAAAATACTCAATACCTCACTGAATGAAAAACTTCCTCCTTACAGCGGTGCAAAATTCCTCGAAGCGGGAAAGCTCATCCATACGTTCCCGTTTAACTGGAAGAACCGCCTGGAATCGATGGAGTGGGTGGATTCGGTTCTATCAGGCGTTCCTGTGGGGGCAGTTGATGGGAGCCAGATATATTCTGACAAAAATTATGAGATACCCCTGGCGGTCATACAGGTATCCAGGATATTTAACCGGCATACAAGTGACCGGGATTACTGCCAGGGTACGGATGCCATGATAATCACCCCTGATGAGTTCGAGGCTGCAAGCGTTTATTCTTTCGGCAGCGAATATATCGATGCGCGTCGTTTTTCGATGGAATGTGATGGTATTGTCCGCTTGATGAACGAACACAAAGGAATATTCATACTGCTTGACGGTGCCCTGATCCTATCTCACATAAATGTGCTCAACAAGAACATCCGGGAGATTTATATAAAAGCGATCACAAAACTTCTTGAGACTAGTGAAAAAACACGAAATCCTGTGATTGGTTTTATTGATACAACTATGCCAAGGGATATTACGTTGATGATGCATTTTCTCTTCGGATTGAAAAAAAGCAAATTATCAGATACGCATCTTTTTTCAAATATGCTCTGGGGAGAGCGGACGGCGGCATTTCTTTGGGACCGTGATGACAGGCGCGGCGATGAGGCACGATCAGTTCTAGACAACTACGGCAGATTCAAGAACGAGATAGCGTTTTGTTACATGAAGCTGGGAAGCCTTCTTCCTGTGCGCATAGAATTTCCCGCATGGGTTCAAAAGGACGGAATGCTCGATAAAATAGCAGACATAATACGGGCGCAGTGTATCATTCGAGGCAATTATCCTGATATATTGATGCGGGCGCATGATGCTGCTGTGATACGGATGGGTGAACATGAGCTTTTTTACGGGATGCTTGAGAATTTCTGTGAAGTTCATGGGATAAGGATACACAGGAGCGCAAAGGATTTTCACAAACGAATGAACAGGTGATTACATGATAATTGGAGAAATAATAAAGGTCGAAGATGCCCACACATATGTGGTGAAAGTACCGCCCGATGCTAAAAAAGGGAGCATTGGCAGGTTCGTAAAAATAATACATGATGACGGCTTAATTGTGGGTGTGATCAAGAACATCACAAATTCAATACGTGAAGACCTCATTCCGTATATTGGACCGGATATGGCGCCCAAGTATGCTCCTTTTAATGAGGATTTCAGGAACAGCTATTACGTTCTTCACGGACTTGGAACGATATGCGGCGGGATCATAAAATATGATGTGGATTCACCGCCCGATATCAGGGATAAGGTTGAGATCCTGGGTAGGGAGGAGCTAAGGTCATTTCACACTCTGGATGGAAAGCCATGTATTGCATATTTTAATACGAACCGCGAACTTCCTGCAAATGTTCTTCTTTCCATGCTTGACCAGGTCGAGGCGGTATATCCTGAATGTGGAGCGATGCTAAAGCTTGTTAAGAAATATATCAGGAGGGATTCACATTAGCCAACGGTTAAAAAGTACGCAAAGCTCTGCAATTCCTGCGACCTCATATAAAACGGCGCCGCCATCACGACAGGGAACACAGATGACGCGGATTGCGCGGATTTTCATGGGTCCGCGTGCATCCACGCTATGCGAATTCCATTTTATTGTCCACGCACTGAGTGGACAATTGAGCTGGACTCTTTTTCGAGAGATAATCTATTTTGAAGAAAAACCACAGAGAGCACAGAGGAAACAGAGAAGAAAGCAAAGTTCTGTGTTCTCTGAGTCCTCTGTGGTTCTAGATTCACTTTCCAGGATAAAATCAAAATGTCCATTTTTTCTCTTACCTGATAATCTATGGAGGTCCTTATGATAGGAATAGTAAATCATTCAGATGAAGAGGGATTCACCTTCATTTCAAGCGAACGGCTTCCTTCGGGGATGTTCGCATGTTACCACGAGGCTGACAGGAAGATCCTGTGCAGGGTAAAGCACGCAGAGCCGCTCAACGAGTACCCGCATGAATTCCTTATGGATATGGAGCTATCTGCCGATGACGTTTCTGCGTTTTACGGGCTTGACCCGCAGGATTTCAAATATTATTCCTATTCAGCCTCAGTGGTGGGTTATTTTGATGCGTCGATGGGGGAATTCGTACACCCAAGGATAAATCCCGCAAGCGGCGTAAAGATCCACCGCGCAGGTGAGGATGTACTCAAAGATATTAGCAAAATAAAGGCAGGTGAGCCAGGCTCTGCTTTTATCGGGAACGTGCTTGGTGAAAATACCGGGATCGCGCTATCGGTGCGTGATATCGTGAGCCAGCATGTGTCTGTAATAGCCTCCACTGGCGCCGGAAAATCATATACCGTGGGCGTTCTTGTCGAAGAGCTCCTGAAACCGCATAACATGGCTCCCGTGCTTATTTTTGATCCACATGGGGAATATTCCACCCTTGCTGAGATATCAAACACGGCAGAATTCGTAACCCCATCCTATCGCCCCTTTGTCCGGACGGTCAAGCCAAATGATATAAAGATCAGGGTAAGTGACCTTCTCATTGGTGATTTTATCAGCATTATGGATGACGGCACGATGTCTGATAAGATGAAGACCCTTTTTCGCTCTGCATATCATAATCTTAAGAACGACAAGAAAAAACAATTCACGCGAAATGAATTAAAACTGCAGATCGAATCTCTTCGCGATTCAAATAATGAATCCACGATCGAAGGAATCAATTGGAGGTTCAGGAAGCTGCATGCATCCATTTTTGATGATTTCCAGACCATTCCTCTTGCTGATTATTTCAAAGTCGGGCAGCTCACTATAATGGATGTCTCCGGTATTGAAGAGGGATTCCAGCAGTTGATCGCATCGGTCATGCTTCGGCGCCTGTTCGATGCGCGTGAGGGTACCGAGAACAACAGGTATAACGAATCACATATCGATAAATTCCTTCCCTATCCTGTATTTGTGGTCATTGAAGAAGCACATAGGTTCGCGCCCCAAAGCGGTGAGGCAAAATCAAAGAGCATCTTAAAGACGATTCTCTCAGAAGGAAGGAAATTCGGGATCGGCGTCTGCATGGTGACGCAGCGCCCCAGTAAACTGGATGCAGATTCCCTCTCCCAGTGCATGACCCAGATCACGATGCGAATAATCAATCCCACAGACCAGCAGCAAATAGCCCAGAGCATTGAATCCGCAAGCAGGGAACTTATTTCAGAACTGCCGTCACTTGCCAAAGGCCAGGCGATAGTTTCGGGTGTTGCGATCAATACACCCACACTTGTAAAAATCAGGAAGAGGCTTACTAGCGATGCCAAGGGAAGGAGCAAGGATGCGCCTGCCCTGTGGGCGGCTCAGAAGAAGTATGAGGAAAAGCACAGGGCTCCGGAAGTGAAGGCGGATGAGGAGATGGATGTGGGGGTTTAATTCATAGAACCTTCGCAAAATTGTGACCGTTTTAAATGGTGTTTGTAGTTGACCCTCTGGCAATTTTGAAAAGAGTCTTTATTTCTTAATTTACAGCAATTGACCGCATTGAGAGCTTGCAGGATCGTTTTTATATTTTTGATATTCGCTACTGTTGCCTTTCTTATCTTGAGATCCATTCAGTTTTCTTATCAGCACACCAGGTGCTTTCAATGCTTATGTGTTTGAGCCATTATAACAGCTTTTTTTCGAATAAAAGGTAGGATATTATCTATTTGAGAATTTTGAGATTTTATATTGTTTTTGCCTTTGGCTCAGGTATATCAGGATGAATATATTAATTAATGAAAAGACCATACGCATTTTGAATATTGACATATTTTAATATTAATATATTTACACTTAATTTTTATATAATTGTGAAAAAGACACATACCCTTAATGTGGTATCAGGATAAGCGGAACAGGGACAGCAACTACCTGGGATGTGATTATTGTTCGGAAAGATTTCATCCAAGGAGTGAAGTTGAAAGACACGAAGAAAACTGTGTGAATAAATAGGGTTAATGCAACACAAAAACCTTATATATTGAAAAATCCAAATATGATAGTAATTATGATAACCTATAAGTTATATATGATTTATAGAACTTCGTGGGAATTAATTAAAAATCGAGATGGAGATGGAAAAAATGGTCTGGACTAAATGGAAATCATTGACCGATTTGAAAGATAATCGTTTAATACATGAAATTTCTCAGGCAAAGAGAACAGGAGATGAAATATAATGACCTTACAACACAAGGATGATGATTTGGATTGGGCGTATCGTCCATATCTGAACACGAACACCAAAACAAACTACGACAGTTCACCTATGGAAGGCGAATTACCGTCATAGGACAAAGGTTCTTTCCCCAAATCACCTGAAAAAGTCTTCCGCCCCTCACCTATGATATAGCGGCAGTGTCTAGAAAGCCGATTTGCTGTGCCCCCAATATGAAAACAGGGGATATAATCTTACATAATTGCCAAGAGGTCAAGGAGCATCATTGATAATTCGGTATAGATTACCCGGAGCATGAAAATTGCATGCATTAGCCCTGTGAAACTAATATTTAATAATTGCATATTAAATTTGGAAAACAATTTTTTTTCCCAGGAATTTGATAGGCTCATTTATTGAAACTTTTTATTCAGATTACTATATCCCCTCCGTTCACAAAATCAATATTTTTCCATATAGAAAAAGTAGAAATACCACGAATGATAATTATCAATTGTGGGCTCATGCCTGCGAAAACAGGGAGGTAAAATGTGCAGTGTAGGCGATTCGTTCGGAGTAGAGCTTGAAGGCGGCATGGAACCGCATGAATATTTATGCAATCAATGCGGCAAGAAATTCAAAGGCATAGGTACCAATTTGCGCTGCCCGAAATGCCATTCCACAGATAATAAATGCATTGAAAAGCTATGAAAGTCATACTGATCCATGCCGACTGGTGTGCTATATGCCAGGCAACGAAAAAAATGTGGAACGAACTCGGGAAAGAGATCTCTTTTGAATATATAGAAGTGAATCTGACATCTCCTGAGGGTATTGAGTATGTGAAAAAGAATGACATACATTCGGTGCCAGCCACCCTGATCAATGACAAGGTGGCATTTTTCGGTTTACCAGAAAGGAAAAAGACAATGGAAGCATTAAGAAATGGGTGATAGCATGAAAATTGAAAAACGTATCAAAATTTTGTCGATGTTGATAATCTTATGTTCATTCAGTCTTGTTAGCAGCGCTTCGCCTCATTTGCCAGCCGCTTATCTGATCACGGGTGTACCCCAATATAAACAACTTAATGGTCTAAGTTGCGGTCCAGCCGCACTTGAAACAATGTTTGACTACCGTGGAGAGGACATCGATCAGAAGGCCATAGCTGACGTTGCACGCTCTTCTTCGAGCGGGACCTGGACATGGGACATGGTTCGAACCGGTCACTTCAGTCATTTAAGTAAAGCTAATGGTTCTTTCTTTCCACATGATGCCCCTGTGGCTGGATTTTCGCAAAGGCCGTTAGGCTATGCATCCTTTAGTTATTCTTCGGATACATTCTGGTGGTCCGAACTTAAAGGACTTATTGCAGCAGACATTCCAGTTCTATTGCTTATGAAATATGCCCCAAATGATGATACTGGTCATTACCGGATAATCGCCGGATATGACGAGAATAAAAAAGAAATCTATTTTATTGATCCATGGGGTAGAGACCAGGGGCATGTGACTAATCCCGATGGGACAGTAACATGGACGATGAGCGATTTTATGAGTGCATGGAATTATACCAAATATGGGACTCCACATCCATACTGGGGAGCAATAATGATGCCTTGGTCTATGAACCTGCAAACAACTGACAGGACAAAATCAGGTTCAATGACGGTCACTGCGCAAATAAAGTATCCATGCCTGGAACCATTTGACTGCTCTGCTTATCCAGCTTCTAATACCAGTGCACAGATCCATCTTTCTTCGGGTATGCAGCTTCCTGCGAATTCTCACGATATTATTGATATTGGCAGTCTCGCAGCAGGAAAAAGTGCAACGTTTTCATGGAAAGTCCATGTCGACCCGGATGCAGCAGGTTCCACCATTACTGTTTCGGCTGGTGGACTTGTTTCGGGTGCTGTGCCAGAAATATATTGGAATGGAGATCAGGTCTCATACCCGGCTTATAATTACACAGATGAAATTGGAGGAAAGGCAAGTATATCTATAGGTTAGAGAGAATTTTGCACTCTGGAGTTGAATTTCATAATATGGAACACAATCTCACTGTGGGCGAGTACCTTCTTGCGGCAATAAAAGATATTGGCATCAGGTCAGTTTTTGGCATTCCAGGGGATATGGTGATCAGATTTTTCAAGGTGATCGAAGATGACCCTGATCTTGATTTATACACCTTTTCTCATGAGTCCGGGGTCGGGTTTGCTGCGATAGGCTGCGCAAGGGCAACTCAAAAACCTTCGGTAGCAGTCGTTACATTCGGAGTCGGTGGTTTGAATATGCTCAACTCCGTAGCCTGTGCTTATGCAGAGAAAACGCCGCTCATCGTTATCTCCGGAGCACCCGGTGAAAACGAAAAAATAAAGGGTGATTTTCTTCATCACACAATAAAGGACTTCACTTCCCAGCTCAACATTTTCAGGGAAGTTACCGTTGAGGCAGTACTTCTGGATAGCCCTAAAACCGCATATATGAAAATCCAGAAAGCTCTGAATGCGTGTCAGGAATTTATGCTCCCGGTCTACATAGAGCTCCCAAGGGATATGGTTGATGAGAAGATACTCATACCAGAGGAAAAGGAAGTGCTATTCTATCCAATAAACAGGAACGCTGTTAAAGAAGCATCTGAAGAGATATTGCAAAGAATAGCGAAAGCAAAGAGGCCGGTTATACTGGTTGGAGTTGAGACCGAACGCTTCAAGCTCAACACTTCAGTAATTTCACTTGCAGAGAGACTTAAAATTCCTTTAGTTACGGCTTTCCTTGCCAGAGATACAATACCGTATGAGCATCCACTCTACTTTGGCACTTATGTTGGGCTTGCTGGTAATAAAGTTGCCATGAAACTTGTCGAGGAATCGGACTGTCTCCTGATGCTTGGTGTAATAATAGCAGATGCAAACCTTGGTATCAAGATCAAGAAGCTCAAGCATGATCGCATGCTGTTATGCATTTCCCGGGAAGTCCTGATAAGGAACCATGTTTACCATGATGTACCACTTAAACTATTAATGGAAGAACTTCTCAGGAAAAGGGTAGAGAAACATAAAAATCATCTTCCAGCAAAAAAAGAATTTGCATTCAATAGATCATGCAAATTGACGGGTGCATCTATCACAACAAGAGAAATAATCGACACTATCAACTGGTTCTTTGGCAAATATGGAAAGATGCCTATTGTTTCGGATACTGGCGACTGTCTTTTTACTACGTTGAGTATCGATGCACCAATGGTTATGGCTTCGGCCTATTATTGTACTATGGGCTTTGGTGCCCCCGCTGCTATAGGTTATTCGCTTTCGACCGGATGTCGTCCTCTTGTTCTTATAGGTGATGGAGCTTTCCAGATGACCGGACAGGAGATATGCCACTGTCCGCGCTACGGTATAAATCCGATATTCATAATTTTTAATAATAGGCGCTGGGGCATGCAACAGCTTTTCGATCCCACTGCAGGCTTCAATGAGCTTGTTAATTGGCCTTACTCTAGGATCGCAGAACTCTGGGGCGGCAAGGGATATTTATGTGATACCTGTGAAAAGCTCTACAGGGCTTTTGAAGACGCGAAAGATAATAAGGAGTTCTCTCTCATAGAGGTGGTTTTAGAGAAAGAAGAGCTCTCTGAAGAACTTCTGGGATGGGTGAAAGAGCTCAGGGGATAGATGTATTTGTTTTAACCGACATATTGGGAGATAAGAATCGCAAGCGTAGTAAAAGCGCCGATAACTGCAACCAGTCTTATTTTTTTATCACTGAATAACTTATATGCAGACAAACATATAAAAATATAGGGAAGCAGGATCGTAACCACGGAAACACTTGCGAGCTGATCGAAATGATTGGAGAAGAATAACAACACTATAGCAAGTGCAGTACTTAACAGAACAGCAGCCGCAGGTGCACCCGTATTATTTAATTCTTTCAAGAACGGTATATCAAATTGAGAAGATATATTTTGTGTTACTCTCGATGCGCCTACAATATAAGCATTTAGAGCGGACATCATTGCTATAATCCCTATCACTGCAACGATCTTCCCCGATTCCTTGAAAATTAATCCCGACGCAGTAGCAATAGGGGCGGGTGAGCTGGCAAGGATTGTGCTTCCTACGCTGCCTATCAGTGATACATTTAATAAAATATATACAAATACTACAATAGACATGACGATAATTAATGATTTGAACATATCACTTTGCCGTTTTGTCTCTTCTGCGGGTATCGCGCTTATTTCAAAGCCAGTGTATGACCAGTAAATTATGATTATAGCTTTCAGGAAACCTGTATGATCTGCCGGGAAGAAAGGCACAAAATTTTTTGTCTGGATATACGGAAGCAGAAGAACTGCAAGGATAATAAGGGGAATAGTCTTAAGAGTCGTTAGAATGTTCTCAGCTGTTCCTGATGGACGTACGCCTTTGATATTAAGAAGACAGAACAGGATGACTACCAGTATCTCCACGAGCAGGATATTACTGACCCCAAAAAAGGAAACATATTGTCCGATCCCTGCAGCAATCGTTGCAATCCCGAATATTGAGGATATTAAATACAATAAGACCAGCGTCACGGATGTTTTTTTGCCGAATACCTTTGATAGTATTGAGTAAAAAGCCCCTGTAGAGGGATATCTGGAAGAAGCCCATGCAAGAGACAGCATGACGCATGTAGCTGAAACAGCCGCAATAAGCCATGCGATCAGAGAGCTTGGACCTGCAATGCCCGCAGCTATACCCGGAACTACAAATATCCCTGAACCTATAGTTCCGCCTACGCCAAGACTGACAAGCTCAAAAACGCCAAGGGACTTATTGTAGCTTCTTTTAACCTTCATCTACGTACATTATGGAAGGATTAAAAGTTAAATTATTGTTCTCATATACCTCATATTATTATCTGAAAGAATAGTCGGTATAGGCGATGAGTGAAATGCGGGATACGGGAATGTATTATATAGTTTATTGGATAATTAAATAATCAGGAGTTGAATTTATGAAAGTTGAAGATATCTTAAGCGAACCATTCGAGATATATAAAAAACAGTTCGCCGTGTTCATTGTTGCAACTGCGGTCACAGTGATCGGTTCTTTCTTAATAATAACAGCTCCGCCATTGTTCTTCGGGCTATATTTAATGGGGCGAAAGATCATTAATGGAGATGAGGTAGAAATAAAGGACGTATTTGGTGGTTTTGATTATTTCGGCACAAGCTGGTTAATGTTCGTAGTCGGAGGGCTGGCAGTGTTTTTTGGTCTTATCCTCCTGATAATCCCTGGATTGATATTACTGCTTCTTTTCCAGTATTCGATCCCTATTGCGATATCAGAGAAATCAGGAGCCATAGAAGCACTTAATAAAAGCTACAGGATCGGGCACGATAACTTCCAATTCACATTCATTCTCGGGGTAGTGCTTCTGGTAATAGATCTTATTGGAAGCTCAGTGGTTGTTGGCGGACTGGTAACCTATCCATTTACAAAAACGGGTTCAAAGGGGCAAGAAAGCTCCCGCCTTCAGTCGTGGATATGAATTGCCCCTTTGCATAGATAATAATACTTTCTCCCCGCTAGGATCATGAATATATCAAAGCAAGCCCATATTCGATTTCAATTATACCCCACCTTCTCCAGATTCCCCTTAAATCATAATATTTTTTAAATGTCAATAATATTCCACCAAATCCATTCCTATTGGTCTTGCATACATATTATAATATTTTATTTTATATATTAAGAACAGACTTTTTGACAACAATATATTTATAGATAGCGTTTCATATAATATATTAAGAACAGATTATGGTAATTCAACTTTTAAGCCACTCGAAAAAGAATGCAAAAGGTAAAACCTACACATATTACAGCATTGCTGAACCCTATTGGGAAGACAACAAAAACAAGAAA
>Ga0209540_10000873_pt1 | contig 24623 bp, 24 predicted proteins | sample BarGraIncu01121A_FD_184501 | JGI IMG/M metagenome (GOLD analysis project Ga0209540, IMG submission 184501) | Arctic peat soil microbial communities from Barrow, Alaska - Barrow Graham LP Incubations 011-21A (SPAdes) (version 2) | ecosystem: Environmental > Terrestrial > Soil > Wetlands > Peat... | reverse complement strand
AATGAACAAATATTTATTCGCATTCCACTTCAATATCGATAATAGGCAATTGTCGGCAGGCAATTCTCCATTATAAAATCAAAAAACAATCACAAACCCTTAAATTTCATTTTAGATTATGACACGAAAATCGATTAATTTATTAGACATATTAAAGAATGTTCTCCAATTTTTCACCGAGAACCCACAGTTGTTAGAAGGTAAACTTGCGTTGCAAGCATCAGTAGAAAAACTTAGAGCCTACATTAGCGAGGTTGAGGTACTGGAACAGGCACAAGCCAAAAATGCCAAAACAGAGACGGTATTAAAAGGTGAAACTAAAACAGCTTTAATAAATGCTGCCTTAAAAGTTCTTGCCGGAATAGGTGCTCATGCTGCGGCTATCAACGACACTCGCCTGAAGACGGATTCTGACATAACTGAGTATGACCTGAACCGCTTGCGCCAAAACGACTTGATTACAGAGATTCATTCTATTTACGACATGGCATTGCCCATCGCTACCGAGCTAATAACCTGGCACGTAACGAAACCCTACATTGATGCGCTCGATACCAATTCCGCTGCATTTGAAGCGAAAGATCCGGCTATCAAAAACATCAAAGCTCGCTCAGCAAAAGCTACTGCCGACATCAAGGAAAAACTGGACGAAGCCTACGACTTTACCAAAGACTCAATTGATGCCATGATGCTACCGTTTAAAACAGTAAACCCAACAGCATACGGTCACTACCAGAAATCCCGCGAAATAATTCATATAGCTGGCGGACATAAAAAAGGACCTACGCCTGATGACAGTACAACGAAAAAATAAGTGAGGATTAAAAGGGGCGCGAGGTTTGCGCCCCTTTGATTTTTAGAAGAACATGAAAACTAACTCTGCCATTAAGATATCCACATCTGTATTATTAAAAAATTACAAAAAACACATGCAATCAAGACAACACACATTCCAACTTTTATTGTTTATCTGCTTTTTAGCAACTACTCCAGTAATAGCACAAAATAACTTTCATTCCGGCTATATTATAACAAATTCGAACGACACCCTACACGGTTATATCACGCAAGTCAATGTAAATCTTTCTCAAAAATGTTATTTTAAAAAAACAGCTAATGGCGAATTAATTAAATACTCCCCGGAAGATATTCATGCCTACAGAATTGATAATAATGGTAAGTTTTATATTTCTAAACAAGTGCCCCTTGAAACAGGAAAAAAGTTGTATTTTCTCGAATTTCTGATTCAAGGCAAAGCCAACATATACTATATGCGAGATGACATGGACCATTTTTTTGTAGAAACGGAAAATGACACTATCATAGAGTTGAGCGAGCGCCAAAAGCTGGAGAAAAACGAATGGGGAACCACTTATTACAAGCAACCCGCATTTCAGGGAAAATTAAAATATCTGTTCAAAGACTGCCCTGCTATATATACTTATATTGACAAAATAAAGCTTCATCCAAAAGAACTTATTAGCGTAGCAAAAGAATATCACGAGAAAATATGCGGCACTGAGCAATGTATCATTTTCGAGAGAAAAATATCACCCCTAAAAGTTCATTTTGGTTTAATCGGAGGAATTTCACTTAATAGATTTTCATTTGGCACGTTGAGTCGAACTAACTTCCGACCAAATGCGCTGATAGGTTGTAAAATTGAGTTTGAGAACCTATTTTATTCATCAGAACAGTCAACAATTAACACGGGATTAATATTGCAAAGCTATTCCAACTATAGCGAATCTCAATATCAATATGGCGACTTCACAAATTTTATTAGAAAAGAAAATATTGATGTAAAAGCGATGATGCTGAGAATTCCAATTACATATAACTACACGATTTCGCTTTCAAAAATAAGACCTTATGTCGGTGCGGGCTTTACAAATACTTTTGTATTAAAGCAAAATAAATCCTTTTCGGGTAATTTTTTAATCCCAAAAGGCCAAACGTTTAACTTTTATCAGTTGGGAGGCATCGGATTAGCTGGGATAAAGTTCATGCTCAAGAACAAGAAGACGATGAACGTAGAATTAAATTGCGAATACGATAAAGATTTATCTGTTGATAGCAAAATTAGTCTTGTAAATAAAAGCCTATCATTAATTGTTGGATATACATTTTAAACACTAATATCATAATAAAATTCTATCACACAATCTTTCTCCCGTTTGCTCGTGTCTGTTACGCCAAACAAGATTATATAAAGCTTAACTACTCGCTAACGTGGCTCTGTAAAGCCTAACGACACAACGAACTCGCAGAGTTCAATACGCATAACCCCCAACTAAGTTGGGGGTAAAACAACCAACTATACCTCAACCCGGAGGGTTGAATTGAACCATCACCAACCCACAAACTCCATGGCAAGCTATCGACAACTTTATTATCACGTAGTATTCGGCACAAAGTTCAGGAAACCCACTATACCCGACGTTCATTGTCAGTTGTTATATAAGTACATGTGGGGAATTATTGAAAACAAAAAATGTAAGCTTCAAATTAATCATAGTAAACGGTGAGCTAAAAGAAATTAATGTCTGCCAAGAAGGTTTTACTATTTTTAGTGCCCGCTTTAGAGTTGTGGGCTGAATAATATGTAACTTTGTGACTAATTCGTTCCCGGTCATTTAAACAGATAAGATGAATCGGTGTTCTTTGTCTGATGCAGGCTATATACTCTGTTCTTTTTGGTTTTGAGTAGAGTTTGTTGTCTAATTCAGAGATGTAATCTTCAGAAATCCGTATTTTTGAATGCAAATGCATTTTCCTCATATCGCCTTTCTCAGATAATGGTTTGAAACAGGAGGTGACGACAGCAATTGATAAATCGTCAAATGCCCCCTTTGTATATATTCACCAATAAATTAAAACTTAGTTTTTATGGAAAAAAGAATTGTGGAGCCAAAGGCTGTAAGTACAGCCAGACTCGTGAAAAGTGAAGATCTGAATCATCATGGAACCTTGTTTGCTGGCCGAACATCGGAGTGGTTTGTAGAGTCCGGGTTTATATCAGCAGCAAGTCTTGTCCCTGCTGATACTATAGTGTGTCTCAAAGTACACGGTTTGTATTTTACCAGACCGGTTTATCCCGGAGAAATCGTGACATTTCAAGCTAAAATAGTTTATGCAGGTCGTACCAGTTTGGTGGCACATATAGAGGTTTATAAACATGGCGAGATGAAACCGGTGATGAATGGGTTTATCACTTTTGTTCACGTGGATAGTAACACCAAGCCCTGTGCGCACAATATTGAAATCCATCCTATAACCGATGAAGATAAAGAGCTTTATGAGCAGGCTGCTAATCTGAAAAGATAGATTTGTAGTTATAAAAAAAGCCGACAGTTTCTGTCGGCTTTTTTCTTTGCAAAGAAGAAGATATTCGAACTCTCGATACCCTTTAGGGGTATACACGCTTTTCCTCCTGCCAAACAATTTTCCATGCGTTCTTGTTTTGTTTTTGAAATGTATATATCTTTGTAAGCGGTTAATACAAAAATCTATCGTATGCCAAAGATATTCGAGTATTTTGGATTTATCTTTTACTTTTTCTCCTATGAGCATGAGCCTATACATGTTCATGTTGCTCATGGCGATTGTGAAACTATTTTCGAATTAATCATAGAAAATGGTGAGCTAAAAGAAATTCGTAGAAGACACAAAAAAGGTGTTGATCCATTATCGGAAAAAGATGCTAAAACTGACGAATCCTTTATTTGTAAATACGAAACTAACATCATCGAAAAATGGATTAATTTTTTTGTATTAAAGAAACAAATAAGATGCACCAACATCAAAAAGGAAATCTGACTAATCATGGCACGACAATTATTTATTCAACAAGCCGACTACATCTCTAACCTTACGGTTGAGCTTAAGTTTAATGATGGCACAGTTCGGAAAGTAGATTTTTCTTCTTTTCTGCACAGCCATCCGCACCCACAATACAACAAATACCTCAAGCCATCGAACTTTAAGAAGTTCTATCTCGATCATGGTAATATTGTTTGGGGCAAAAATTGGGATTTGATTTTCCCCATAGAGAAACTTTACAAAGGAGAGTTTTCGTAAACCTGATACACTTCATACTATCCACTCGCTAACGTAGCTCCATAAACCCAACCAGCACAACGAACTCGCAGAGTTCAATACGCATAACCCCCAACTAAGTTGGGGGTAAAACAACCAATCACACCCCAACCCGGAGGGTTGAATTAAACCATCATTAACCCACAAACTCTATGGCAAGCTATCGACAACGTTGCACCCTCCGCCAATTATGAACGATGCATTATGAATTATGCACTGATTTCTGTCATTCTGTCACCAAAGCCCCCGTGGCACTTTTTTTGAATAACACAACGCCGGACAAACCGATAAGTCTGAGTACGACTTGAAATCGTGTCCCGACTAAGCATATATAAAACAAATCAACATATTAAACCAATTAACTTATAAACTACAATGGGTAAAGGAAACATCGGGGTAACGAGTGATAATATCTTCCCCGTTATCAAGAAATTTTTGTACAGCGATCACGAAATCTTTTTGCGTGAATTAGTGTCGAATGCAGTAGATGCCACACAAAAGCTCAAAACATTTGCTGCTGTAGGCGAATACAAAGGCGAACTGGGTGACCTCACCGTGCGGGTGTCTATCGACAAGAAAAAAGGTACTCTTACCATCTCCGACCGCGGAATTGGGATGACTGCCGACGAAATCGATAAATACATCAACCAGATTGCTTTCTCGGGAGCCGAAGAATTCTTGGAAAAATACAAAAACGATGCACAAGCCATTATCGGTCACTTCGGACTTGGTTTTTATTCATCGTTTATGGTTTCCAAACAAGTAGAAATCTTTACGCAATCGCATAAAGAAGACAGCACAGCACAACATTGGTCGTGCGACGGTAGCCCGGAATACAACCTCGAAGACACCATCAAAGCCGATCGTGGAACAGACATTGTATTGCACATCGACGACGAAAACAAAGATTTCCTCGAAGAATCAAAAATTCAGGAATTACTCACCAAATACTGCAAATTCCTTCCTATAGAAATTGCTTTTGGTAAAAAGAAAGAATGGAAAGATGGTAAAAACGTAGAAACCGATCAGGATAATATCATCAACAATCCCAATCCGGCATGGACGCGCAAACCTGCCGATCTGACCGAAGAAGATTATGCTAATTTCTACCACGAGTTGTTCCCGATGGGCGAAGATCCGCTTTTCCACATTCACCTCAACGTAGATTATCCATTTAACCTCACCGGTATTCTATATTTTCCAAAAATAAAAAATAACATCGACATGCAACGCAATAAAATTCAATTGTATTGCAACCAGGTATTCGTTACCGATCATGTCGAAAACATAGTACCCGAATATCTTACACTGCTTCATGGTGTGATCGACTCACCCGATATTCCGCTGAACGTATCGCGCAGCTACCTGCAAAGCGACAGCAACGTAAAGAAGATTTCGAGCCACATTACAAAAAAAGTAGCCGACCGCTTACATGAGATTTTCAAGACCGACCGTCCTCAGTTCGAAGAAAAATGGGATAACCTGAAACTCTTCATCCAGTACGGTATGCTCAGCGATGAAAAATTCTACGAACGCGGTGAAAAATTTGCGTTGTTGAAAAACATCGATAGTAAATACTTCACCTTCGAAGAATACAAAACACTGGTTGGCGAAAACCAGAAAGATAAGAACGGCGACCTTATTTATCTTTACACCACCAATGCCGACGAACAATACAGCTACATTCAACACGCCAAAGACAAAGGCTATGATGTGCTGATTATGGACGGACAACTAGACGTACACGTAGTAAGTCAGCTGGAACAAAAATTCGAAAAGACACGTTTTGTGCGTGTAGACAGCGATGTGATCGACAAAATCATCCAAAAGGACGACGTCAGCAAGGTAACTCTTACCGACGATCAACGCGACGCACTGGTTGCCGTATTCGATTCTCAGATTCCGGTATTGGATAAAACCAATTTCATTGTAACTTTTGAGCAACTGGCTCCTACTGCCAACCCTCTTTTCGTTACGCAAAATGAATTTATGCGCCGTATGAAGGATATGTCGGCCACGCAGGGTGGTATGATGAGTTTTTATGGCGAAATGCCCGACAGCTACAACCTGGTGGTAAATACAGCCCATCCGGTTATCGAAAAACTGCTGGCCGATGAAGAAGCTGCTTGCGGTGCCAGCGTAGCTCCGTTTATTACGGAGATTGCACTTGCCGAGAGCAAAAAATCGACATTAAAAGAAAACCACAAAGATAAAAAAGACGAAGAAATTCCAAGCACAGAAAAAGCTCAGTTGGAAGAACTTGAAAAACAAATTCAGGAACTTACCGACAACAAAAAAGCGGTGCTCAAATCTTTTGCTTCGGACAACAAACAAGTTCGTCAGCTTATTGATCTGGCGTTGTTGGCAAACAATATGCTAAAAGGCGAAGCGTTGGCAAACTTTGTAAAACGCAGCGTGGAACTTTTATAAAAGAATCAGATCGGGAATCCGGAATTTCTGATTTAAAATTAAAAGAAAGCGTCCTTCGAGAATAGTCGAAGGACGCTTTCTTTTATCCCGAAAATCCCGATTGAGGCACATATTCCGATTCCAAATTTACAGTAAAAGAATAGCTCCTATCTCAATTATTTATTGTATATTTGTCTGTTTTTCGAGATGGTACGCTTTTTTGTAAGCAAAAGCAAAAGATCATCTTCAAACAACTGTAATCAAATAACTTAAAATAAAAATGAGCGAAGAAGAAAAAGCAAGAAACACTGCAAGTGCCAATTATGGTGCTAGTAGCATTCAAGTGCTGGAAGGTTTGGAAGCAGTACGTAAACGTCCTGCCATGTACATTGGTGATATTGGAATAAAAGGGTTACACCATTTGGTATACGAAGTGGTGGACAACTCCATCGATGAGGCCTTAGCCGGACATTGCGATACTATTCAAGTTTTTATCAACGAAAACAATTCTATCACAGTTATCGATAACGGACGTGGTATCCCTGTTGATTTCCACGAAAAAGAAGGTAAATCTGCTCTCGAAGTAGTTATGACCGTGCTTCACGCCGGTGGTAAGTTCGACCACGGTAGCTACAAAGTTTCCGGTGGATTACACGGTGTGGGTGTGTCGTGTGTGAACGCACTTTCAACTTTACTTCACGTGGAAGTTTCGCGTAACGGTAAACTGTATATGCAGGAATACGAATGTGGTATTCCTAAATTTCCGGTGAAAGAAATCGGAACTTCAACTACCAACGGAACATTGGTTACTTTCTTACCCGATAGCAGTATCTTCATCGAATCAGTTTATAAATGGGATATTCTGGCTAACCGCTTACGCGAGTTGGCATTTCTGAATGCAGGAATCACCCTGACATTGACAGACAAACGTTTCAAAAACGAAGACGGGACTTTCAAATCGGAAATATTCCATTCTACCGAAGGATTAAAAGAATTTGTTGAATACATTGACGAAGCACGCGAAAAATTAATCGATAGCGTTATCCATATTTCTACCGAAAAGAATGGTATCCCTGTTGAAATTGCAATGACTTACAATACTTCGTACAACGAAAACATTCACTCATACGTAAACAATATCAACACCATTGAAGGTGGAACTCACCTGGCCGGTTTCCGTCGTGGACTGACCCGCACGTTGAAAAAGTATGCTGAAGACAGCAAAATGCTCGAAAAATTAAAAATTGATATCAATGGCGATGACTTCCGTGAAGGATTGACCGCCGTTATTTCAATTAAAGTTCAGGAACCTCAGTTCGAAGGTCAGACCAAAACCAAACTTGGTAACAACGAAGTAATGGGATCGGTAGATATGGCCATCGGCGAAGCGCTTGGAAACTATCTGGAAGAAAATCCGAAAGCAGCCCGCATAATTGTTGAAAAAGTAATACTTGCCGCTACAGCCCGTTACGCAGCACGCAAAGCGCGCGAAATGGTGCAACGCAAATCACCTCTTTCGGGTGGTGGACTACCAGGCAAACTGGCCGACTGTGCGGATAAAGATCCTGAAAAATGCGAGTTATTCCTTGTCGAAGGGGATTCGGCAGGTGGAACGGCCAAACAAGGTCGTAGCCGCCAGTTTCAAGCTATCTTGCCATTGCGGGGTAAAATTCTGAATGTGGAAAAAGCCATGCAACACAAAGTGCTCGAAAGCGAAGAAATACGCAATATATATACCGCTCTCGGCGTTACTATTGGTACTGAAGATGACAGCAAGGAATTGAACATAAAAAAACTGCGTTATCACAAAATCATTATCATGACCGATGCCGATGTGGATGGTAGCCACATTGCAACATTGATTATGACTTTCTTCTTCCGTCACATGAAAGAGCTGATTGAGCAAGGCTATTTATACATTGCCACTCCTCCACTCTACCTGTGTAAAAAAGGGAAAAATGAAGAATATTGCTGGACAGAAGGACAACGTCAGGCTTTCATCCAGAAATACGGTGGTGGAACAGATAGCGGAATTCACACACAACGTTACAAAGGTTTGGGAGAGATGAACGAAATCCAATTGTGGGATACAACCATGAACCCCCAACATCGTACATTGCGTCAGGTTAATATTGAGAATGCAGCTGAAGCTGATCACGTATTCTCTATGCTGATGGGCGACGATGTAGCACCACGCCGTCAGTTCATTGAACAAAATGCAACTTACGCTAAAATTGACGCTTAATTTAGAAGACAATTGATACCGGATAGTTGAAGATCTAAAACTATGAACTATCAATTATAAACTGTCAACTACAAAAATGAACATAGCCGTATTCTGCTCTTCGAGCAATCATATAGCCGATCACTACAAGCAATCAGCTTTTCTTCTAGGAAAGCTGATTGCCCAAAGTGGAAATACGCTGGTATACGGTGGAGCAACAGGTGGATTGATGGACTCGGTGGCCGAGGGAGCTCAAAGCCAGAAGGGTTCGATCATTGGAGTTATTCCGTACGCTGTTATCAAAATGAATCGGCAGAGTGCGCTATCTACCCAACTTATCACCGTGGAAACCATGAGCGAACGCAAAGCCCAAATGAAGTCCTTTGCAGACATATTTGTGGTACTTCCGGGAAGTTACGGGACGCTGGACGAAATGCTGGATATTGTTGCTTCGGGCATAGTAGGTGAACATAAGAAGCCATTGATAATAATCAATCAAAATGGTTTTTACGATCTTTTTCTCAAGCAGATTGATCACATGCGCAGTGAATCATTCATCCCTTCGGATGAAAAATACAAACCGATAATTGCCCGTGACATTACGAGCTGTATGGAACTAATTAATTTGTCGAATAAAAACTCATAATATTGTAGCTTTATGAATCTGTTTTGGAAAAAACTCTTTGGAGAAATTACTCCTACAGCTAAACTGGAAAAAGACGAAGCTGAATTAAAAGAAGCAATGCATCGCTATGCAGAGGTTGAAAAATCAGTAGAACTTGTAGAATACAAGAAACTCTTTCATATTGTAAAGTCAGCCAAGTTTCAGGAGAACAAAAAAATTCTTCAAAACAGGAAGTACAAAGACACGGAAGAATACAGAATCAGTACCAAGTTCAAAAAGCTTCAAAATTCGCCGGCAATTAAGACCTATCATGAAGTGCTTGAATCCGAAGCTCTGAAGCATTACCTAAAATTTAAATCGTCCCCCGATTTCGAACAATTGGGAAACAAAGACAAAGTAAAAGCTTCTGAAGCACTCCAGAAACTGAAACACTTTGAGAAATCAAAAGGATTTAAAGCCTATAGCCGCTTTCACGATTCATACGTCATTACCGAATACGAACAGCTGAAAGCCAAAGTAGCAACACCTGAATTTATAAAAGCAAATGAATTCTGGGCCAATGAAAAGCGCTGGCACAACACGCCCGAGTTTACTCAGCAGGAACGTTTTTACGAACTGGAAAAAAATCCGGACATTGTATTTTTTGAAAAAGAGAAACCGGAGCGATTTGAAAAATACCGCGCGCTCAAGCAGTCTTTTCAGGATGAATTTAGCTGGAATACGCTGGACAAATCGCGCTGGAACTTTGGATTCCATTACAAAAGCGAAGAACTTATAGGTGATCATTCATTCGCTAATGAAAAACAAGCAAATAACTCTGGTAAAAACATTTCGGTTATTGACGGCATACTAAAACTTGAAACCAAACAGGAAAAAGCCACCGTACGAGCCTGGCATCCTAAAAAAGGATTTGTTCAACAGGAATTTGATTACACTTCCGACGTGCTTCAAACGGCCGATTCCTTCCGTCAAAAAGAAGGTATTTTTCGCGCTAAGCTTCGTTGTACAGGAAACCTTCATCATACATTTTGGCTTGGAAGCGACACCAAATTACCGCATATCAATATTTTCCATTTCGATGGAAAGCATATAACCCTTGGAAACGCAAATAAAGATTTAGTTGATGGAGTGCAAATAAAAGGATTAAATCCTTCTCAATATTTCATTTACTCCCTGGTGTGGACAGAAAAGCAGTTGATATGGATGATTAATAATTATGAAGTATATCGTACAACGAGCAATATTCCTTCCGAGCAACTCTATTTAGCATTCAACTCTTTCATCCCCGGCAAACAACATGGAGACACAGGAAATCTGGAAGTAGATTGGGTGAGAGTATACACGAATTAATACATACACACTCCGGACATTCCCATACCAACACACAAAAAGTATGTGACCCCCGGATATTTAATCAAGGAAATGATTGAAACTCAAAAAATAAATGTTCTCAACCGTTTTGATATCGGTGGGAATAACCGCTTTGTACTCATTGCCGGACCATGTGCCATCGAGACCGAGGAAATGACAATGGAAGTGGCCCGCACTTTAAAAGAAATATGTGGCGAACTTGGAATTCACCTGATTTTCAAATCCTCTTTTGATAAAGCCAACCGTTCTTCGGTAAAATCTCCTCGCGGAGTAGGTATGGAGCGTGGTCTGCAAATTCTGCAACGCGTAAAAACAGAATTAGATTTACCCATTGTAACCGATGTACATGAAACATGGCAATGTGCCGAAGTGGCTAAGGTTGCCGACATGTTGCAAATTCCCGCATTCCTTTCCCGACAAACCGATCTACTGGTAGCAGCTGCTAAAACCGGTAAAATTGTGAACGTAAAAAAAGGACAATTCATGGCTCCCTGGGACATGAAGAATGTAGTAGACAAACTATGCGATTCGGGCAATGAAAATATCCTGCTTTGCGAACGAGGTTCCAGTTTTGGATATAACAATCTGGTTGTGGACATGACCGGATTGGTGGAAATGCGCAACTACGGTTTCCCTGTAGTTTTTGATGCAACACATGCTGTACAGAAACCCGGAGGGCAAGGTACTTCAACCGGAGGAAACCGCGAAATGGTTCCGTATTTGATGCGCGCAGCATTGGCTGTTGGCGTTGATGCCATTTTTGCCGAAGTGCATCCCGACCCAGATCATGCTTTTTCGGACGGACCAAATCAATTATACCTTTCAGGCATTCGCGAAATTCTGGAACAGGCAATTGCGATAGATAATATTACGAAACAGCTAGCAGTAAGCAGTAAGCAGCAAACTGTAAGCACGAAACGACCAACTATAAGCTACCAACTACCTACTAAGATAAAGCTTTTATTAACTGATGTAGATGGCGTTTTGACAGACTCTGGCATGTACTATTCCGAAGCCGGTGATGAACTGAAGAAATTCAACACACACGACGGCATGGGTCTGCAGCTGATTAAAGCCAAAGGAATTAAAACCGGCATTGTGACTTCCGAAAACACCAAACTGGTAGAACGTCGGTTCCTGAAACTAAGGTTAGATTATTTATATCAGGGAAAACGGGAAGGCGGAAAGCTGGCTTCGGTAAAAGAAATCTGCGAAAAAGAAGGTATTTCACTGTCTGAAGTTGCTTACATAGGCGATGACGTGAACTGTTTTGAATTGTTATCTGCAGTTGGGTTGGCTGCTTGTCCGGCCGATGCATTAGATACCATAAAAAATATATCCGGCATTGTTCAGATGAAGAAAAAAGGCGGAGAAGGCTGCGTTCGGGAATTTGTGGAAATGATTATGAATAATTACTAAGATTTCAGCCAAGCAAGAATTTAGTTTGGAATCAATCTCTTTCCGGTAATTTTTCTAAAACAAATTATTTAAAATAATGCTTAGTGCATCTCGTTGCCCCAAGTACCTTATTAATAAACAAAATGGATTTTATACAACGAAGCAAAGAGATATTCAATCTTGAAATTGCCGAACTCCAAAAGCTGGCTGAAAAGATTGGACCGGAGATAAACGAAGCCGTTGAAATGATTTATGCCTGCAAAGGTAAATTAGTGATTATGGGCATCGGTAAAACCGGTATTATCGGACACAAAATTGCATCTTCGCTGGCTTCAACCGGAACTCCGTCTATTTTTGTCAATGCTGCCGAAGCTATGCACGGCGATCTGGGCATGGTAAGCGAGAATGATATAGCGCTACTAATTTCGAATAGTGGTCATTCTGCTGAGATTTTAAATGTGGTGGCGCCACTGAAAGAAATAGGCTGTACCGTAATAGCAATGACCGGCAACCTGAAATCTGCATTGGCTCAGGAAGTGTCGTTAGTACTTAATATTGGAATTTCAAAGGAAGCCTGTCCGCTGGGACTCGCACCTACCACCTCTACCACCGCCACACTGGTTATGGGCGATGCATTAACTATCTGTCTGATGGAACGCCGTGGGTTTAAAGCCGAGAATTTTGCCCTTTATCATCCCGGAGGTGCATTGGGACGTCGATTGATTTCGCGGGTTAAAGATGAAATGTTTACCGACATTCCGAAGGTATACGAAAGTACACTCTTCAAAGATATTATTTACGAAGTAAGCAACAAGCGCCTGGGAATGACGATGGTTTATAATGATCAGGAACAGGCTATAGGAATAATTACCGATGGCGATATCCGTCGGGCTATTCAGCGGTTTGACGAGCTAAAACATCTGAAAGCTGCCGACTTTATGACACATGGTTTCAAACGAATTGCGCAGGACGAAATGATTACCGAAGCGTTGGAGATAATGGACATCAACAAAATAACCACATTAACCGTGCTTGATGAGCATGAGCAGGTAGTGGGTATATTATCCATTCATAATATTATTGATTTCAGATAGCATAATAGTTACAAGGAATAAGTTACGAGTTACAAGAGTTATGAGCTATGAAATATATAATCTAAGAATTGTAGTATAGAATAATATTTTCAAAAACACATATTAAAATCCCGGATATTGAAATTCAAGAAAATCTATATTGAGATAACGAATAGCTGCAATTTCGATTGCAGCTTTTGTTTTAAAACAGCACGAACAAACAGGTTCATGTCTGTAGATGAATTTCGATTGGTCGTGGAGAAGGTTCGCCCTTTCACCAACTATATTTACCTGCATGTACTCGGTGAACCTTTGTTACATCCACATCTGGATGAAATTCTCAGCATTGCCGAAACTGCCGGACTGAACATCAACATTACCACCAACGGCGGATTGCTGGAGAAAAAGAAAGAAATTCTACTAAAACACTCCATCCGTCAAATCAATATTTCGATGCACGACGCCGAAGAAAATATAGCGCCACTCAAATGGCTAGAGTATTTAAACTCCGTTCTTGATTTTGCAACTGAAATAGCTCCGAAAACCTACGTGTGCCTCCGCCTGTGGAATACCAGTAATGTGGAGAGCGCTTATTTTAATACGCTTTGTTTGGAGCAGATTGCCGGACAATTTGGGCTTACCACCCAACTGCTGAACGAAAAAACAAGTGGAAACGGAGTGAAGCTAGCCGACCATATCTTTCTGCAACGGGCACCACGCTTTGCATGGCCGGATGAAAGCAACCCCCAGACACAAACACAGAAAAACTGTTATGCACTTCGCGACCATATTGCCATATTGGCCGACGGAGAAGTGGTACCCTGCTGCCTGGATGCCGATGCAAACATGAAACTCGGGAATATATTCACTGAAGATTTGGTCGAAATACTTGCTACAGATAAAGCAAAAGACATAAAAAAAGGATTCGAACAACGTAAAATTGTCGAACCTCTTTGTGCTACCTGCGGCTTTATTATCGACTAAAGCACTAGTCCATTCAGCAATTGAACATAAATGTCAATAGCTTCCTCAATCTCACTCAACAGGATATATTCGTCGGCAGTATGCGAACGCGACGATTCGCCAGGACCCATTTTCAAACTTGGGAAAAGCATCAGCGCCTGATCGGAAAGTGTGGGCGATCCGAACACAGAACGATTTAATTCCCGCCCACGTTTTACAACAGCATGAACCAATGGGGTAGCTGTTGAACTTAGTCGTGTAGAACGGGGCTGTACATCACAACTTACATGCTTACGTATTTCGTCCAGAATCTCCTGATTCGAATACATCTCGTTGCTCCGGACATCCACCACAAAAGAACATTTATCGGGTATCACATTATGTTGCGTTCCGGCATTTATTTGGGTAACTGTCATTTTTACAGCGCCGAGCAAATCCGATTTCCGGTCAAACTCAAAAGTACGAAACCAGTCTATGGCAGGCAAAGCTTTATAAATAGCATTGTTGCCTTCATTTCGGGCAGCATGTCCCGCCTGCCCCTGAGCAACACAGTCGAGAACCATCAGCCCCTTTTCAGCTACAGCCATATTCATACCGGTAGGTTCACCCACAATGGCAAAATCAATCTCCGGAAGCTCGTGCAGCAAACTCTCGATGCCGTTTCTTCCTGAAATTTCTTCTTCTGCCGAAGCAGCAAAAATCAGGTTATAACTTTGTTGCTGTTGTGTCAGATAAAAAAAGGCATGCATCAGACTCACCACGCTGGCACCCGCATCGTTACTACCCAGCCCAAACAGTTTTCCGCTTTCAATAGTCGGTGCAAACGGATCATGTACCCAACCGGCAACCGGTTTCACGGTATCAATATGCGAATTAAGTAACACAGTGGGTCGTGCTGGATCAAATCCGGGGCTCAATAGCCATACGTTATTTTCTTTTCGTACAGCCACGTATCCTTTCATCTCTATGTATCGTTCGATAAAATCGGCAACCGCCTTTTCGTCCTTACTGAACGAAGAAATGGCTATCAGTTGCCGGAGCAGTGCAACTGCATCGTTCGCTTCTTCCTGAAACTTCATCTTATTTAATCAGCTTATTGGTTTGCAACCATGTTTTTAATAAATCAGGCCAGTTATCGGCAGGAATTCCTTTTTTGCGCATGCCAAATCCGTGTCCACCAACATCAAATTTATGAAGCTCGGCAGCTACATGATTATCATTTAATGCTTTCAATAGATTCTCACTATTGGCAATCGGCACCGCTCCATCATCTTTTGCATGAACAATAAATGTAGGCGGAGTTTTTTTTGTCACTTGCAACTCATTCGAATACAGTTTCACTAATTCGTCAGAAGGTTCTTTACCCAACAGATTCTCGCGCGAACCGGCATGGGTCAGTTCTTTGTTCATCGTTACCACCGGATAGGCCAGAATCATAAAAGCCGGACGGTCTGTTTTCGTTTTAAAGTGAGTCCCCACTGTTGAGGCCAGATGACCACCGGCCGAAAATCCCATAATGCCTATTTTATTCCGGTCGATATTCCACTCTTTAGCACGCTGATGCACTATTGCCAATGCAGCTTGAGCATCAGTCAATGGAATAGCGGGGTGTCCGTTAGGCATGCGATAATATAATACAAAAGCAGTTACGCCTAAATCATTAAACCATTTTGCTATTTCAGAGCCTTCTTTAATCTGCGAAACACCCACATATCCTCCTCCGGGACAAATGACTACCGCTGTACCATTAGCCACCTCCTTAACGGCCGGATAGACATACATACGTGGATCAGACGTATTCACTATAAATTCAGGATCGCGGTAACTCTCAGGCACGGTAATTCCATTGCTTTCGGCCGGGCCATTTGGATAAAGTTTTATTTCCTGTTGAGCTTTTAAAGCATTGCTCATAAACAGAGCCGGAATAAATAAATAAAAGATGCGTTTCATTGTTTTACTATAGGATTGTTTTTTTGAGAGATTTGGCTAACACCGATTTTCAATTCTCACTTCGTTTGAAATGGCAATCAATGTCATTGGTAGCAAAGCGAAGAATCTACTTTTTTTACCGGACAATAATGATTTCCAGTCAAAAAATCCAAACTGTTTATTAAGCGATTAGAAGTACCAATACTACTTCTTTTTTTCGTAATCCAACATTTTTTTCTTACAATCAAGCCCCCAACGAAAACCACCCAAACCACCATCGGTACGAATAACACGGTGACAAGGAATGAGGTAAGCAATAGGATTTGCACCAATGGCTGTTCCAACAGCACGTACGGCTTTAGGACGCCCAATGGCTTCGGCAATTTGAGCATAAGTAGCGGTTTTCCCCGCCGGAATACGTTGTAAAGCACGCCAAATGGATAACTGAAATTCTGTTCCAATCGGGTTTAATAGAGGTCTTTGTCCCTCTTCAAAGATTTGACGGGCAAGCCGGGCGGCTTTTGCATCATTCTGACGAAAATCAGTCTCAGGGAAACGGTTATCCAAATCGGCATAGGCACCTTCTTTACTCTCAGGGAAAATAAGGGCACAAATACCATCGTTAGAAAAAACAATACAGCATTCTCCGAAAGGAGTTTGTGCAAAACCAAAGGACGGCTCAGAAAGAGGAGGTAATTGTCTCATAGATGCGTACGATTTTTATTGTATAGAAAAATAAAAGTAATTAGGTTTTGGATAATTTATTGTAAAATAATTATCTAATGCTAGATCTTTATATAAAGTCAACTACATTTGTTGCAAATTTACGTATAATAATCTAGCATTGTTCTAAGTATGACGAAAATAAATCAAACATCCGTGGTTTGTCTATTTCCGTATGATTTGCAATTTGCTAATATTACTCTAACCGTCAAATGAATGGGAAGAACTGACAAAAAAACATATTTCAGAGAATAATATAACATCAAATAGCTTTATAAAGGCATCATAAATACAAGCTTTGATAAAAGAAACGCATCAATTAAACACCAATTAAACAACATTGTTTATGAAAAAGAAAATTTTTATAAGCTGCTTAGTATCACTCAGCCTGCTTACAAGTCTTTCAGCACAAACCAGCACATCAAAATGGCAATCAACACCTATTTCTATTGATGGAGATGGAGATGACTGGGGAACTCTGCCGCGTTTTTTCAATAGTGAAGCCAATGTAAAATACGAGTTTAGAAATGATGCTCAAAATCTTTACATCATTTTGAAATCAGCCGACAGAGCTACGCAAATGCAACTAATGATGGCTGGATTTAATGTGAAGCTGAAAGTAAAAACATCACCTCCTACAAAAGTAAGCCTCATTTTTTCAGCTATGAAAATGGGCGAAATGCCCCCTATGGCAAACAATCAACAGGGAAGAACAGATAAACTGGAGGGTCAAACAGATAAACTGCAAGATAAAACAGCAACAAATCCTGAATTTATGCCCAAAGACACAGCCATACTGGACGGCTTTGTATATTCAAAAGGAAAAATCACGTCAAAGAATGATGATAATGAGAGTATTTGTTTTGCTAAGAGCCGAGCAAATCACGAACAAACGACTTATGAAATCCGAATTCCCCTTCGCGAGATATACGGCAAAGATTATGCTTTGGAAAGTGTAAGTACAACCCCTCTTCAACTACAAGTAAACATCAATGAACTTTCTCAAAAGAATAAAAAAGGAGCGAAAGGATCAATGGGACGAGGAGGACGATCTGGTGGAGGCCCCGGTGGAATGGGCGGTGGTGGAATGGGCGGCGGAATGGGCGGCGGTGAAATGGGTGGCGGTGGTCCCGGAGGAGATATGGGCGGAGGTGGAATGCCCGGAGGAGGTGGTGATATGCCTGAAGGAGAAATGGGCAGTGAAACGCAAGCCGGAGGAAGTAATAGTATCTCTACAAATCGCAAAAGCTTCAGTATTGAGTTCAAATTATCAACTAAACAGTAAGTTTTAAATTTTAAAATAAAGTGCGTTAGATCTTACCGACTACTTATTATTTTGTAAATGCCAATGCAGGAATCTAACAATACAAAAACCGTTCAGCTCGTATGTCTGAACGGTTTTAGTTTTTTTATGTGTTTACATTTACAAATATAAGAGCTGACATGCACGTTTGCCGAAACCCTGCATAGCTGAAAACTGCTACATCACATAACTTGTCACTTCGATACTCCATGCCCGATGCGGATCGGAATTTACACCTGCTACTTGAATAGCATACTGTTGTCCCTGCACAAGCCCTTCGAGGATAATACTTTGTCGGGAGGTAGTTACAATGGTATAAATCGTAGCTTCGGTTATTGGTAAACGAGCATACCGTACCTCATAACTATGGGCATGATCTACCCCATCCCATTCTACCAACAGAGTTCCCGGAATTTTACCCGGTTTTACAGTTACATTATGCACCTGATCGAGTATTTCCACGTAAGTTGGTTGCCGGTTAAGATCAAATCCCGAACTCAGTAGTATCACCTCGTCACCCTTACTGATATTCTGAACCAAACGTCCTGTTTCGCATAAAGTGTCAACCAAATCGGTACGTGCAACCTTTTTTTGTGCTGTCAACTGTTTGTTACCACTTTCCATTCTGGACAGAAAATCATCAAAAGTTGTAATCTTTACCTTCAGAGTAACTACATTCTCCTTGAGTGTAGGGAAATATACATTTCCATCAAGAGAAGTAGCCACTGTCGAAGCTTTTACCTTCAACGAAGCATCAGAATACGTGTTTTGAGAAAAATTCAAACTTATTTTTGCCATAAGCTTAGTGATTTTTTTGATAAACAATAATAATTAATAATCTCAGAAAGAATAGATACAGATAAAAATATAAGTTCCAAATACAAGATCAATAAATAGAAAATGATTCCCTTATTCCACTGAAAATTATTCAGCTTATCAACTATTTTCTTTCAATTTATCATGTGTTATTTTCAATTTACCATATGATATTTTCAATTTAGCATATGCTATTTCCGATTTAGCATATGATATTTTCAATTTACCATGTGTTATTTTCGATTTACCATATGATATTTTCAATTTATCATATGATATTTTCGATTTATCATATGTTATTTTCAATTTACCATGTGTTATTTTCAATTTATCATATGGTATTTTTGATTTACCGTATGATATTTTCCTATTCATATACGTGAAAAGCCTTACAACATGGCTATAAAATCGTTTCACGGATCTTACAGCATCTTATTGTTTGATAAATGAAAGATAATAGGCGTGATACGACATTTCAGATCAGTTACAGAGTTCAAAAAGCGTCTCATTTTTATGATGGCAAAGTAAATATATTCTAAGGCGTTTGGCAATCCCCTATCATAGGGGATAAATGGCCGATTTATACAAATAATTATTAATCTATCCTAAAAACGGCAGGTACCCAGTATTTCCAATTAAACAACAATTGGGTTTTGTTAGTTATACAAAAAAAATAAACCCGGGCGTTAACCCCGCCGACAGAAATCAACTGTTGTTATTACTGAGAAGGAAAATTTTTTATTTCTATCAACCCTAAACATAATGATACTATGGCTTCTCATTCGCGGCAGGCTCAGTATGAGCAGGAACTGGAAACATTGATTTCGTGCTATCCGTTGACACCCACGGAGAGCAGCAAAAAATTTCAGCAGGGATACATCGAACAGTTGAGTAGCACCGCTACACTAAGCGAAATAGGTGTTACACTCTATAGCCCTATTGAAGACCGGATTATCTATTCGCAACTACGTCACCAAAAACAATTAATGCATGTGCCTGTATGTGTTCCTCTGTTGAAAAACAGACTGCATATAAACCGCCTGACACATCCCGACGATCTGGAGTTTTGGGCCATAACTATAATGGAATATTGTAAAATGATCATGGAGCACACTACGGGACAGTTTGCGACTGTACTCTACGGTTCGCGCCGGTTATTGGAAAAAGATAATGAATATCACAGCTATATACACTGCATTGCCCCGGCGTACGAGAAAAATAAGACATATCCTTCACTCCTTATAATAACCAGCAAAAGAGTTAACGTGGATAATTTTCCACAGTTTCGGTATTTTACGAATCCACCCGATAATTACCGTGAAGAACATCCTTTTTCGACCCGCTTCCAACAGGTTCAACTTCGACCACGCGAAGAAGAGCTTATGCAACTGCTCTGTGCGGGTGAAAGCCGGAAACAAATACAAAAACTGATGGGCATAAGCTCCAACACCATAGAGGATCACTACAAAAGTATCAGACAAAAAACAGCCATACGCAATATACGAATTATAGCTGAACTCTGGAAAATTGTGAAACAACTAATGATGTTTGCAATAGCTGTGGTAAATGATCAGTTATTAGCGATTAGTGGCTGGTAAACACTTCCCGTTTATCATTTATAATTTACAATTAACCATTAATTAAACTTATGAATCATATTTTGAAAAAAGAGATCGTCCTGTTGAGTTGTTTCTTCGTTTTCCTCGAATTACAGGCACAGAAACACGAAAAACAGCGTGTGCGGATTATGTGTTATAATGTGGAGAATTTTTTCGACTGCGTGGATGATTCTACTACCAACGATAATGAGTTTTTAGCTACCGGCCGACGAGTATGGAATTTTTCGAAATACGAAAAGAAACAAACCAACATTGCCAGAGTAATTACTGCCGTAGGTGAATGGGATGCACCGGCACTGGTAGGATTGTGTGAAGTGGAAAGTGAGCGCTGTTTGCAGGATCTGACACACCATTCGGGTTTAAAAAATCTGCGATATAAGTATTTACATCATGAGTCGCCCGATCCTCGGGGCATAGATGTGGCTCTTCTGTACCAACCCCAACTGTTCAAGCCCATACACGATGAAGCCATTCGCATTCGTTACCCCGAAAGCCCGGGAAGTCGCACGCGCGATTTGTTATTTGCTTCGGGCATTTTGCCTACCGGCGACACACTGCATGTTTTTATCTGTCATTTTCCATCGCGTCTGGGTGGCGAAAAGGAATCGGAAGGTAAAAGACGGTATGTGGCTTCGGTGGTTCGTGCCCGGGTGGATAGTTTGTTTGCTACCAATGCACGAGCCAATATTATCATTATGGGCGACTTTAATGATTATCCAACCAATGCCAGCATAACCGAGGTATTGCAGGCGCTGCCTCCCTCCGACTCCATGGACACCGGAAAACTTTATAACCTGATGTATAAATTGCATGCCGAAGGCAAGGGTTCCAATAAACACCTTGGTGAATGGGGCGCACTGGATCAAATCATTGTGTCGGGCAATTTACTAAACCCAACCGGCACAGTTTTGACCAGACAAGAAGATGCACACTTTTTTGATGCCGACTTCCTACTCGAAAACGATACAAAGTATATGGGAAAACAGCCCTTTCGCACCTATGCAGGTATGAAATATCAAGGAGGTTTCTCCGATCATCTACCGGTGTATGTTGATGTAGTGATTCAACGAAAAGTGATTAGTGATTAACGATTAGTGATTAATGATAAGTGCATATTTAAAATTAGGTCATATCACAAAAGTCATTCTTAACTGCCCCCAACCCCCTAAAGGGGGCTACCGAAGTGCGATATGCGCGAAAAAAATCAATATTTCCACACGGTAAAAGTCCCCTTTAGTGGATTTAGGGGTGAATCAAAATAATAGCGTGGCTAAATGTAAAGCCACTCTGTGATGTAACTCGTAACTATTAACTTGTAACTACTCACTATACGTGAGTAACAAATAGCGGTGTATCGGAATGTAATACCATTTTATAAGCCAGACTTGGATTAAAGAGTCTGGAGAATAAGTTCCGACGACGTGCATTGAATGCCAACACATTGATTTGGTGAGTAACCATATAGTTGTTCAATAGTTCCGGAGAGTCGCTGGCATCCAGCAATTCGTAGTTGGTATTGAGCAAAGGGTAATGATGAGCAAAATACGATTTGATACCGGCCAGCATCACTTCGCTCCATGCCTGATTTTTATCCGAAGCATGAATAAAATACATTTCTACTTTTTCCGAAGCAAAAAGCGAGATAGCCCTATCGATGGCAATTAAATCCTTTTGATCAAAGTTAGTGAGGAATGCCACCCGCTTAATGTCGTCGGGCGATTGCATACTCATTAAAACCGGTACGGCAAACACAGGTGAAACGCAGGCTTCCATTACTTCGGCAGTCACACTACCGATTAATTCTTTGGTCATCTTCTTACCGTGTGTCCCCATCACTACCAGAGCCGGTTTATGTTTTTTACAATAATCCAAAATCTGGTCTTCGGGTACTCCTTCTCTCATTTTAAATGTAAATGGAATATTCGGAAGTTCGCCTTTGGCTATACGCCCTTTGATAGTAGCTGTTAATGTTTCCACTTCCGCCTTGGCCGAACTGGTAATGCGGCGAAGCAATTCACTGTCGCTTATGCTATAAGTGCTGATATCATTATTGGATGAGATGGTAAATGCCGGACTGAAATACACATAAAGAAATACGACCTCGCACGCAAGCACGTCGGCAAAATGAAATCCAAAATCAATCATTTTCGGCACCTGATCAGAAAAATCGATGGGGATCAATACCTTTTGCGATTCTACGCTTTCGGTAGCCGGTTCTTGTTCCCAGGCACTCTCCATTTCCTCTACAATTTTGAGTGCAGCAGGTAAATCATTTTCTTTGATCCGGACACGAACACCAACCGCCAGTTCGGGATGTTCCAGGTTCAGATTATGAATCACCGTTTCAATTCCGTTCTCTTCTAAAACAGTCTTAATCATTTGCGCCCGTTGAAAAGTACGAATAGCAAGTGTAACTAATTTATCTTCCATAATGTTCTATATTTTATCGATTTATAAACCAACAGTAATTGTGTCTTTCAGCCGTGCCTTTAGCTTCGAAAACGTTGTAAAGATAGCCAATTTTGGATTACAGGCGGTTTCTTTTTTAGAATATTTTAATTCAATCGGAAAAAATGACTTATATTTGTATCCATAATCACTTTCAATCAAAAAAACATGAATCCGAAAGTAAAAAAAGGGCTTACCATTGGAACGCTTGTGGCCTTTGCAGTGTTCGTTATCTGGATATTTTTCAAATTTTATTTTGTGTTTGGCGAAGGTGTAAAAGCCGGTGAATTAAATTACCTGGTTCATAAAGGCTATATCTTTAAAACCTACGAAGGCAAAATGATTCAATCGGGATTTCGCTCGGCCAATGCAGGAACAGTGCAGTCATATGAATTTCCTTTTTCGGTGCAAGACAAAGCTGTGGCCGACTCGCTGATGCGATGCAGTGGTAAAAGTGTGGAGCTTCATTATAAAGAGTATCTGGGCACATTACCATGGCGGGGTGTCAATACCTTTGTCGTAGACAAAATTGTATCGGTCAAAGACAAATAATATAGTTACGAGTAATTAGTTACAAGTTACAAGTAGGTAGTTAGGAGTCGTTAGTAAGTAGTTGGGAGTAACAGGTTACAAGTTACGAGTGGGTAGTTTGTAGTCACAAGCTATAGAGTTACAAGTTACGAGACTGTTTATCTAAAAATAGCCTGTAGAGGACACAGCATTCATTGTTCATTATTAATGCGAATCAGGAGTTGAATACATACACATTCTATTTATAGTAAGTTATTTCCCGTAGGGAATGCATATCAATAGAAAATGAAAACAGATACAACTAATTCCCCGTAGGGGATACACCTGAAAAAGTGTGAATGTCCTACGGACAATAATATGCATATCTTTTTACTCTATGGATATATAAGTCCTACGGACTATTTTTAAACTATTGATTCGCATTATTATTAATTACTTTATCACAGTTATGACGCTCGAACATATTGGTATCTGGACATCTGATCTGGAAAAACTCAGGGATTATTATACGCTTTATCTGGGTGGCATTGCCAATCAGAAATATATCAACCCGCTTACGGGCTTCGAAAGTTATTTTCTTTCGTTTACATCGGGGGCGCGACTGGAAATCATGTCGAAGCCCGAACTAAAGGATCACAACACAAATAATAATCATCTGCAACAGCAAATGCATCTTGCATTCGGACTAAACAGCATGCGTGAAGTGGATGAAAAAGCAGCGCAATTCCGACAGGCAGGGTTTGAGATAGCAAGAGGACCCCGCAAAACGGGTGATGGTTATTATGAATTCGAAACTTTCGACCCGGATAATAACCGAATAGAAGTAACAACGAAATATATTGAATCTAAATGCTAAACAAAAGCCAAAGCCGGACCTGTCGGGCTTTGGTTTCTGTTTTGAATTTGCATAATGAATTGAAAACAGGGTCTATTATCGTTAATTTAGTTTCCCTTCTTTCAAAAAAAATAACTACTTTTGCAGTAGTGGAAATTATGTTTTGGCTAGTATTTTCTTAAAATCAGAATTCATTGGAAACCGACGTCTTATATTCTACATTTGCAGGTATCACCGTTCACCCGGTAACTATTTCGG
>Ga0209540_10000872_pt1 | contig 24642 bp, 17 predicted proteins | sample BarGraIncu01121A_FD_184501 | JGI IMG/M metagenome (GOLD analysis project Ga0209540, IMG submission 184501) | Arctic peat soil microbial communities from Barrow, Alaska - Barrow Graham LP Incubations 011-21A (SPAdes) (version 2) | ecosystem: Environmental > Terrestrial > Soil > Wetlands > Peat... | reverse complement strand
CGGCTCCGCGACGCCCTGCAGGAAGGCCCGCGGATGGGGGATCGTCCGGACCTCAAGCCCGGCCTGCCTGCCGGCCTCCAGGGCGCGCCGGATCGCTGCGCCGGGTGCAGAGGGCATCGCCACCACGAGCTGGGTTGCCTCCGTCCGGCGCGCGGCGGCCGCGAGGTCCTCGAGACCACCCAGGACACGACGGCCCATCAGCGAAGAGCCGCGCTTGCGTGGATCGTCGTCAAGGTAGCCCACGATCTCGATCCCGGCCGCGTCGTCGCGGGCGGCCAGGCGCGCGACGATCGCGCCGGTCTCGCCGGCCCCGTAGACGAGCGCCCGCACCGGAGCCTCGCCCGAGATCCGCGCACCCAGCGGACCGCGCCGCTCTATGCGGGCGCGGACGGCGAAGCGCGCCCCGCCGATCAGCAGGAGGCTGAGCATCCCCTCCAGCGGGAAGACCATGCGGGGGAAGCCCCGCGTGCCTGGGACGTCCAGGACGGTCAGCAGCAGGAAGCAGGCGACCGTCACCATCGAGCCGACCACGACCGCCGCCGTGATGGTCACCAGCTCCTGGACGGACGCGAAGCGCCACTCGCGGCGATACAGGCCGAACGCGACATTCACCGGCGGGCGGACCAGCACCGGCAGCAAGGCGACGGGCAGGTAGGGAGTCAGGCTGGCGAGCCACTGCCGGGCGTCGAAGCGGAGCGCGAATGCCAGCGCCACGGCCATCGCGACGACGACCACGTCGTAGACGAGCAGCAGGCGATCGCGGGGGGCCAGGCGGCTCGTCACGCGGCGTCTCGGCGGCGCGTCACGCGGCGTCTCGCAGGCCGACGCGCGCCCGCACGACCTCGGGGCGCGGCGGCCGTCCCAGCATCACGCGGAACGTCTGGCCCAGGAGCCAGAGATCCAGGCCCGCCGAGCGGTGGGCGAAGTACGCGGCGTCCACACGAAGCTTGGCGGGCAGGATCCGCTCGCGGTAGACGGTGACCGGGGAATCGCCCGCCAGGAGGGCCGCCTCGTCGGCGAAGAGAAGCTGGGTCGCCCCGGTGATGCCCGGCTTCTGGGTGAAGACCGCCCTCCCCAGCGGATCATCGAGGTCGACGAACTCCGGCGCCTCCGGGCGAGGCCCCACCAGGCGCATCTCGCCGCGTGCCACGTTCCAGAGCTGGGGCAGCTCGTCGAGACGCCTCCGGCGGAGAAGGGCGCCGAGCCGGGTGATCCGTGGATCGCCCGCGGTCGAGATCGCGGGACCCACGCTGGCGGCTTCTTCGCGCATGGTCCGCAGTTTGTAGCATGTGAAGGGACGGCCGCCCGCGCCGATCCGGATCGCCCGGTAGATGGACGGGCCGGGACTCGTGGCGCGGACCAGGCCCGCCAGGACGACGACGAAGGGTAGCAAAATCAGCGAACCGAGGAGCCCGATGACGCGCTGCACACCGTCCGGCATCCCGGTCGTGTCTCCCTGTCCCGGCTGATGAGATCCACCAGCGCGATGGTAGCGCACCCGATGGCCCGCCCCGTCGGCGCGCCGACGGCCGGCCGACCCGCGGCGGCCGCCTGATGGGCGACCCCCGCCCGGGGGCGCCGGTCCGCTCCCTGGCCCGGAGGATCGCCCGGGACTCGCTCGCGCTGGCGCCCAGCTACGTGGTGCCGGGAATCGCCTCGCTGCTCATGATCCCCCTCCTGTTCAGGCCGCTCGGCGCGGAAGGCTATGGCACGTGGGCGCTCATCTACGCGATCGCCAACGGCATCCCGGTCGTCACCTCCAGCTGGCTGGAGGCGATCAGCGTGCGCTTCGGCCACCGGCCGGGGACACGCGCTGGGCCGGGACTGTACGCGGCGTCGGTGCTCAGCAGCTGCGTTGCCGCCGCGGCGCTCGCCTGGTTGCTCATCCCGCGCGCCGACGGCGCCGTCGTCGCCGCGTCCGTCGCCTTCACGGGCGCCGTCGTGGCCTACCTCCTGGTCCAGGCCCGCCTCCAGGTGCGGTTGGCGTTCGGGGCGATGAGCCGCAGCGCCGCCATCCGCGCCGTCGCCGGGGCCGTCCTCGCCGTCACCGCGGCCTTCGTCACCGGGGCGCCCAGCGCCGCCGCGCTCGGCGCGGCCCTGGGCTTCGGGATCGGGACGCTCGTCGCGCTGCCGGCGGCCCTGCGGCCCGTCGCCGCCGCTCGCCCGGGCGGGGCGCTCGGCAGCCCGACGGACGCGGGCGCCGAAACCGGCGCGGGGGGCGGATTTGGAGCAGTCTCCGGGACCGGTGGCGAGCTCCGCTTCGGAGCCGCGTCGGCGATCGCGGCGCTGGCCGCCTACGCCCTCTCGGTCGGCGACCGCTTCGTCCTCTCGTCGCTGCAGCCCCTCGCCGTGGTCGGCACATACGCGGCGACGTACGCCGTGATCGACCTGGTCATCCGGCTCGCCCCATCGATCGTCTTCGGGGTGGTCCGTCCACGCCTCTTCCGGGCCTGGGATCGGGGCGACCGCGGCCCCGCCGCCGAGGCGATCGCGACCCTCGCCGTGATCCTGGCCTGGGGGACCGCCGCGCTGGCGGCGGGCGGCGTGCTCGCCGCGACGCTGGTTCCTGCGATCCGGCTCGACCCCCGGCTGGTGGGGCCGATCGCCGTCGGGCTGGGCGCCTTCGTCGTGGGGAACGCCATCGCGCTCCTCTACGCGTCGGGCGAGCGCCAGGCGCGCCTGGCCGTCCACGTCGTGATGGGGGCCGCCTTCAATATCGCCCTCAACCTGGCCCTCGACGGCAGCCTGGGGGCGACCGGCGCGGCGCTGGCCACCGCCGCGAGCTATCTGCTGGTCCTCGTCCTCCACGCCCACGGGCTTCGTCGCACGCTCGACGAGCGCGCGCTGCGTGACGGCGGGCTCGCGATCGTCGTCCTCTCGATCGCCGGCTTCGCGGCCGTCCTTGGCCCCGTCCCTGGGGTCCTCGCCGCCATCCTGGCCGGGGCGGCCGCGCTCCTGCGGGGGCGGGCCGGGTGGCGGCGCGGCCTCAGGGCTCCCGCGTCGAACTGACGGGCACCGCGGCCGGCACCGGGTCGTCGCGCGGCCCTGCCGACGCCCGACCGACGGCCGGCGCCAGCGCCGCGGCGGCCAAGACCGCCGCCAGCGCCCAGTAGATGTTCATGAACGTCACGCCGCCCAGCAGGAACGTGTCGAACGTCGCCGCCGCGGTCAGGCCCAGGAAGCTGCCCGCGAAGGCCAGCCGAACCGGGTCGGTCCGGGCGGCCGGGTCGCGCCACAGGCGACGCAGGATCAGTGCCCCGCTGGCCAGCACCCACGCCAGTAGCGCGAGCAGGCCCGGTATCCCCGTCTCCACCGCCATCCGGAACCAGGTCGAATGTGACGTCAGGCCGGACCGCTCCGGCGTGACGTATGGAGCGATCGCCACGATGACCTGGCCGAGCCCCCCGCCGAGGATGGGCCGCTGCTCGGTCGCGGCGATCGACGCCCTCCACAGCTCGACGCGGCCAGTCAGGCCGCTCCCCCCCCGAATTGCCGCGCGGACCGGCGGAGCGGTGGCGCCTGGAGACGCGGCCGGGGCGGCGCTCGCCGAGGGTCCGGGCGATGGGACCGCGCTCGGGATCACCTGCGGGGCCGCGGCCGTCGGCGCGATCGAGCCGGCCGAGACGGCACCCGGTACGGCTCCCTGGGGCGACGGAGAGGGCGCAGGAGATCCGGCAACCGCGGGCGAAGGTGACGGCGCCGTCGTCTGCGGCGCTGACAGGTCGCCGCTCACGCTGGAACCGGCCGCCCCGTAACGGGCAGCCATCAGGTCCGACCGGCGATCGGCGCCAACGGCGTTGACCAGGAGGAGCCCGAACGCCGCGATCATGATCGCGGTCGAGGCCACCGCCAGGCTCGGCCGGCGACGCCACGCGTCCGGTGCCGCAACCGCGCCCAGGCCGAGGATCGCGAGAAGCCAACCGTTCCGCGACATCGATACGAGGAGCGCGATCAGCACGACCGCCGCCGCGCCCTCCAGCAGCGCCCGCGCACGCCCGTGCGCCCCGGCGCGCAGCGCCACGAGCGCGACCAGCGCCAGGGCGCAGTTGATCCCCTGCCCGTTAGATGCAAGGAACGGCCCCATGATGTGCGGCAGGACCAGCCCCGTCGGGTTCCCGAGCAGCGTCAGCTCGATGATCTCGTACTGCCCGACCGGGCGCCCGAAGAGGACCCACGGCCCGGCCGCCGCCAGGAGGAGCCCGATCGCCGCGCAGGCGACCCCCAGCGCGGCCACGACCGCCAGCACCGCTCGCCGCGCCCGGACGTCCGCGACGAGCGCGGGGGCAGCCCCGTAGATCACGGCCAGCGTCACCACGATGCCGCCCAGGTAGACCAGGCTCCCGCTCCGCGCCGTCGACGTGAGCGTCGTGACGGCGCACCAGGCGACGTACGCGCCGAGCGAAACCGCCACGGTGGGCTCCGGCCAGGCCAGGCGCGCCTCGCCGCGGACCAGCCGCAACGCCCAGATCACTCCGAGCGGCGCCACGACGACCGCGGTCGGCTGGTACCGCCCCGCGTCCGGGATCAAACCCGTGGCCACCAGCAGCGTGGCCGGCAGGAGGGCGAGGAGCAGGGCGAGCGGCCGCCGCCACGCCAGGAGGCCCGCCACGGCGGCCGCGACCGCCGTCAGCCCCCAGGCCGCAGGCGCCCCCACCGTCGGGACGAGCGCCCCGGGCACCCAGGCCAGCAGGACGACCACGGCCGCCACGCCCAGGTCGCGCCACCCGGCCGCCTCGAGCTCTCCCGGTGGCCGCGCGATGGCGGAGGCATGGTTCATTGGCGGGCGGACTCCACATGCGGCTCGGCGGGGATGAGGGCGACCCGGATTGTCGCACCATCTCCCGGCGCGGGCAGGGACGCGTGCCGTATGCTCTCCGTTCGTCAGTCGGGGCGGCCCATCGCACGCCCTGGCGAGACCGGTGGGAGGGCCAGCGCCCGATGGGCAAGGCGAGCCGAGCGAAACGGCCGGGAGGCGGGCCAGCAGCGCGCGCGACCGGGGGGGCCGTCACCTTGCTGGTCTGCGGCTTCTGGAATATCTCGCAGGTCCGGAGCTATGCCGTAGTCATGGGCGGGATCGCATTGGGGATGGCCGCCGGGCCGCTCATCGCTCGATCGCCCGTCGTGGCCAAGCCCGCGGCGTGACCAGTACGGGGACACCTCCGCCGACCTGGGCCTCCCGACCCGGGGGGTCGCGCCCCGCTTCGGATGGGCGCCCGCTCCCGGTCCTCGGCCCGGCGGGCGATCGCATCGTCCTCGTGGACCTCATCGTCGGCCTCGTAGCGCTTCCGGTGGCCGCCCTCGCGCGCCAGTTCGTCTTCGCCGAGCCGGGAGCTCCCGACGACCTGACCAGGCCGGCCCTGCTGCTCACTGCGGTGATCGGCGGCATGCTCTGGCCGCTTGCCCTCCGGGCCGTGGACCCCATCTACCCGACGCTTCCTCGACGCCTCATCCACCTCGTCGCCGCGGCCGCGATCTGGCTGGTCGCGTGCTCGGGCGTGCTCTACCTGGCCGATAAGACGCTGGCCAGCCGACTTCTCGTCATCGTGGGAGCGGTCCTCTGCGTCGGCGTCAGCGCTGCAAGCGGCGCGCGCGCCCGAGGTGCGCGTGATGCCGGACCGGTCGTTGAGGCGCCGCTTCCTCATCTCGGAGCGAGCGCCGAGGATGCGCTCGTGCGCGGCGAGCCCGTCATGCTGGACCTCGTCCGGCTGTCCGAATCCCTGACCCGCCCGACCGTCGTCCTGTCCGGCAGCTCGCTCATCCTGTACCCGTCCGTGCTCGCGCCCACGGACCGGGCGATCAAGCGGGTCGCGGACATCGTCGCATCGAGCCTCCTGATCGTGCTGGCCTCCGTTCCGATGATCGTGACCGCCTGCGCGATCGTCGTGATCGACGGCCGACCCATCGTGTATTCGGACGAGCGCGCCGGCCTGTACGGGCACCCCTTCAGGCTTCGCAAGTTCCGCACGATGCGCGTCGGGGCCGACGCCGAGCGCGCGGCGCTGTGGGATACGAATGCGACGAAGGGGCCTGCGTTCAAGCTGGAGCAGGATCCACGCGTGACGTCGCTTGGCCGCTTCCTCCGTCGGTTCAGCTTCGACGAGCTCCCCCAGCTCTTCGATGTCCTGGCGGGCCGGATGAGCCTGGTCGGTCCGCGACCCGCGGGTCTCGACGAGGTGGAACGCTACGAGCCGCGGCACCGGATCCGCCTGACGGTCCGGCCGGGATTGACGGGGCTCTGGCAGGTGCGCCGGCGGGTCGATGCCGACTTCGAGCAGCGGATGGCCGATGACCTCGAGTATATCGAGCACTGGTCGCTCCTCCTCGACCTCAAGATCGCGGTCCGGACGGTCCCGGTCGTGCTCCAGGGCAGGGCCGTGTGACTTCAACGGGCGACCCGAAGGAAGCCGCGGCGAGCGGCCGCCTGCTCATCGTGGTGAACGACCTCCTTGTCTATCGGACCGCGGCCACCCAGCCGACCGGCATCCAGCGGCTCGCTGACGGCTACGCACGCCACCTGCCGGCGGCCGCCGCGACGCTGGGCGTCGACGTGCGGCGGGTGGTCGTCGCCCTGGACGAAGTGCGGGAGCTCGCGCAGGATGTGACGGCATCCGGCGGGCGGCGGCTCGCCCGTGGCACGGAGCTTGCCCTGCGCATCTCCGCACACGCGCCGCGCGGCGTCCAGGAACGCGCACGCACGGCCGGTCGGCGCCTCCTCGCGCGCCGGGCAGGCAAAGCTGGTCATCCGCTCGAGATCGGGCCCCGGGACACCCTCCTGATCCTTGGAGCGCCGTGGATCGCGCCGGGGATGGCGGCGGGAGCGGTCGCTGCCCGAGCCCGATCGGGGGCCAGGCTTGCCCAGCTGGTGCACGACATGCTGCCGATCACCGGCGCGAACTGGTACGGCGATGCGCAGGGCGTCGCCGCCGCGGCCGACCTGACCATGCTCCTTGGCGCGGCCGATGCGCTGGCGGCCGACTCGCCGGAGGTGGCGTCCGAGGCCGCCCACGTCGCCCGCAGACACGTCACGGCCGTCCTGCCCCCCGATCCGACCCTGCCGGCCCCTGACGACCCCCGGGGCCTCCGCCCGGAGACGCCGTACGTCCTCACCGTGGGGACGATCCATCCGCGGAAGAACCACGTCCTCCTGCTCGACGTGTGGTCGCGCTGGCTTGCCTCGGGCCGAGGGGTCGGACGGGTCCCGTGGCTGGTGATCGTCGGGCGGCGCCACCCCCAGGACCGGGCGCTCTTCGAGCGCCTCGCAGCAGAGCCCGCGCTGCGGAGCCGAGTCCGCGTCGTGACGGATGCGAGCGACCCGGAGCTCTCCGCGCTCTACGAGGGCTGCCGGTTCCTGGCCTTCCCGTCGCTCGCGGAGGGCTGGGGCCTCCCGATCAGGGAGGCGCTGCGATACGGGAAGCCGAGCATCATCACCGATGCGATTCCCTCGAGCGATGTCTCCCGGTTCGTCGAGGCCGTGCCGGCCGAGGACGCCGATGCTCTCTACCGGGTGATCCGCCGCTGGTGGGACAACCCCGAGCCGGTCGAGTCGCGGATCCGGGCGATCCGTGAGAGCTTCGTACCTCGGAGCTGGGACCGTGCATGCCTCGACCTGCTGACCGCTATCCTCTCCAGCGATGGGAACTGACGTCATCGCGAACTCCCCCGCCAGCGGCGACCGGCCGCAGACGTCGTGGCGCCTCCGGCGCCTGAGCGGCCTCACGGTCCTCCTGTTCCCCTGGAACCTCTTCTGGGATCAGCGGTTCGTCCTGCTCACGCTCGTAGAAACGCAGATTGCGCGGCGACACCGGCGAAGCCTTCTTGGCTGGGCGTGGAACATCATCCAGCCCGGCTCGCAGGCAGTCCTCCTGTTCGTGGCGACCCGCGGTGCCGTGCGCATCCCGGAGTCCACGTCCCCGCTCGGCGGCTTCGGACTGTTCTTCGCGGCCTTCATCATCGGGCAGGGGTTGGGCGAGATCGCGGGCCGCGGTCCCACGCTGGTCGCGGAGCGGCCGGGTTGGGTCAAGGGGTCCCTCTTCCCGCTCGAGCTGCTCGCGCCCACCGCCGTGGGGGTCGCGCTCTACCGCATCATCCCGGGCGGCCTGCTCGGCGTGGGGGCGGTGGCGATCGGCGATGGCGCGGCGGCCGGCCTGACCACGCTCACGGCGTTCACGGTCGGCCTGCTCCTAGCGATCGTCTGGGGCACCACTCTGGGTCTCGCGCTCGCGGCGCTCGGTGTCTACGTGCGCGACGCGATCCTCGCTGCGCCGGTCATCTCGATGGCGCTGATCTTCGTGTCGCCCCTGTATCTGGACCCCGAGGATACCGGGCTGTTCGGGCTCCTGCTCAAACTCAACCCCGTGACCATCTCGATGGATCTCATCCTGTACGGCATGCGCTGGATCCCGGACCACCCGGTGCACACCGTGGTGGGCGTCGTCTCGGCGTTCATCGCCCTGTGGGCTGCGGCGATCGTGTTTCGGCGCACGTCCGCCAACTTCGCCGACTACATCTGACGGGCGCACCGTGACCCTCCTCATCCGCATGGCCGGCGTCGGCAAGCAATACCCCAGCGGGTCGGAGATCGGGATGAAGGCCCGACTGCTCGGCCAACGGAGCCACCGTCCGTGGGCGCTCGCGCCGCTCGACCTCGAGGTCACCTCGGGTGAATCGGTCGCGATCCTCGGCCGGAACGGCTCCGGCAAGTCAACGCTGCTCGGGATCGCGGCCGGGACGATCGCACCCACGGTCGGTCGAGTGGACAGGCGTGTCGACCCGACACTCCTGTTCCAGGTGGGCACGAGCTTCGACGATGAGCTGTCCGGCGCCGAGAACGCACGGCTCGAACTTCTCCTGCGCGGGCTCAGGGGACGCGCGCTGCAACTCCGCGTCGCCGAAGCACGCGAATTCTCCGGGATCGAGGATGCATGGGAGGAGCCCATCAGGACCTACTCTGCCGGGATGCGCGCACGCGTCGCGCTGGCCGCCGCCCTTGCCGATCCCGGCCCGCTCCTCCTCGTGGACGAGATCCTCTCCGTCGGCGACACCGCCTTCATCGCGACATGTCTCGACCATTTCCGGATGCTTCGGCGGTCCGGGACGTCGCTCCTGTTCGTGACCCACCAGGTCAGCCTCGTGGAGTCGCTCGCGGACGAGTCGATCGTCCTCGACCACGGACAGACGGTCGCACGCGGCTCGGTCGCGAGCGGCCTCGCTACCTATTCGGCGATGCTCGGAGTCGCGCCGCCCGCGACGGCCGAGTCGCAGCACGTCCCTGGTGGGTGATCCTCAAGCGCGACGGCCGGCTCCGATCCCTACGATCGGGGATCTCGGGCCAGCGCGCGTACCAGTGCCCATCGAGGATCACGTCCAGCAGTTGCCCCGTGCTCTGCGCCCAGGTCAGCCAGGGCATGCCCTTTGATGAGGGCGCTTCGCCGCGTTCGCGCAGGGCGAGCCACGTGGAGATCGCGTCGGCAAGATCCTCCGGCTCTGTGCCGGTGAAGTAGAAGGCGTGCTCGCCGGCCACCTCGCGGAACACAGATATGTCACGCGCCATGATGGGGAGGCCATGCTGGGCCGCCTCGACCAACGGCAGACCGAAGCCCTCCCCCTCTGAGGCGGCCAGCAACGCTGACGCGGACTCGTAGAGCCGTAGCAGCATCTCGTCGCTGACTCGCTCCAGCCAGAGCAGCCGTTTGCCCCGTTCCGGGTGGGTGCGCAGCCGCACCATGAGGTGTTCGAGGTTCCAGCCGTCCTTGCCGACGATTATGAGATTTGCGTCCACGCCGGCAGCCCACAGGCGTTCGAATGCGGAGAGCGCCTGCGCATGCCCCTTGCGCGGCTCGATGGTGCCGACCATGAGGAAGCTTGGCCTCGTCCGCACTTGCGCGAGTGCGTTCGCCGCGTCCGGCTGAAGGCCGTGGCTCGGCAGGCTGGCGGCAAGGTCAGCTCCCAAGTGGAAATACCCGATCTGAAGTTGCCCGCAACGCTCCGGCGTCGTGCGCTGCAACCAGCCGAGCAACTCGTCGGCCACCGCGCGGGATATGCACACGACGCCGTCGGATACGCTCGTGACCGAGTTCAGCCATCGTGCGAAGTTGGGCTCCACGAGGCGCGGAAAGACCTCCGGGCGCAACACGGGTAGCAGGTCGTAGATCACGAAGAACAGAAACGCGCCGCGATTTCGGAGATCGATGAACCAGCGCTCTTCCCGGGGGATCGAGTCCCAGGCGAGACTGAGGCCGAGGAAGACATCTCCCGGGCCCACCTCGATGGGCACGTCCTTGAGCTCGGGGGCCTCCGCGCCGAGCAGGCCGAACGTGAAGTGCCGAGCGTACGCGTAATGGCCGCCGGCGTCGTACACGGGTTCGACGCGGTACCCATCGGGCGGTCGGTCGAGCAGCGCCTTGACGACGGCGCGCGTCACACGCTCGATGCCCGTCTTGATGTCGTCCCGCACGATCGCGGTGACGTCGATCAGCATCTGGCGAGGGGGACGTGCGGGCCGATTTGCGGAGATGCTCGCGGCGACGTCGATCAGATCCGCCCTCGAGGGTGAGTTCGGCAGGCTGATTCCTGCCAGGGAACGGAGCAAGTGTCGATATCGCGCACCGGGGCTGTCCGCTGCGAACGCCTCGATCGCATCACGGTACAGGTCGCCGGCGCGACGCGGAGCATGCACCGTCCTGACGTGCTCGCTCCCGCATCGCGCGAGCTCGGCCCTTGTGCCGGGATCGCGCCACAGCCGGACCAGCGCGTCCACCAATTCTGCCTGGGAAAACTCATCCGGAATCCTCAACAAGGTCTCGTCGGGCAGCTCCGCGACCCAACCGTTCGCGTTGGCGATCGTGGGCAGTCCGTGCGCGAGGCAGTCGAGGACCGAGGCGGACGTCTCACCGCGAGAGAGCGTGCGCAGCTGGACGGCCAGGTCGGCGCCCGCCAGGTAGTCCTCGTAGAGTTGCCGAGGAGCGAAGCCGGTGATCCGGACGTGCGCTCTACTGCGGCTGCCCCTTATGGCACGGACCAGGTTGTCGCAGTACTCAGGGGAGCCAGTCTCACCGACGAAGGCCAGGCGGCATCTCGGATCGTCCGCGAGCGGAGAACCCAGCCATGCGTCCAGCAGGCGGTCGTTCAACTTCGACGGCCCGAGCATGCCCAGCGAGCAGACGAGGAAATCCGCATCCGTGATTCCGAGGCGCTCCCGCGCCGCTCGCCGTTCGACGGCCGGGGGCTGAGCCCTGACGAGCGGGATGTACTTCCACTCTCTCGCGCTACCCGGCCCGTACCACATATCGGCTAGTCGCATCGCGAATCGCGAGTGGACGATGACACCCTGTGCGCGATCCAGCACCTTCTTGTTGCAGGGGTACTTCCAGACCGCGGCCTCTCGGCCGATCTGCCTCTCGTCGGCGAGCGCTGCATATCCATGTGATTCGTAGAGGGCCTGAGAGAAGCCGCCCGGCAGGCGGCGGGTCTCGCCGCCCGTCAGCGTCCCGCTCTGGAAGAAGTCATGCAGGACCACCACGCCCGGGTGGCGGGCCAGCAGCGCGAACATGTGCTCGTGGTAGGGAGAGTTGCCGAATTGGTAGACGATCCGATCGTATTCGTCAGCGTGCGTGTCGAACCAGGCTGCGGACCGCACTGTGCAATTGGCGGCAACCCACGGAGCGTCGAAAGAGGCCTCCTGGAGCACGACGTCGATGTCGTAATGCCGCGCAAGCTCGGGCAGCAGCTCGGCGCTGTAGTCCGCGATGCCGGACCTCTCAGGTGGCAGGGGTGACACGAACGCTAGGCGCGGGCGGGGCCCTTGTACCACGAGCGAGGTCGTCTTGCTTGCCTTGCGGCGCTCGTGAAGCTGCGCGAATGCCTCCAGCGCTCGGACCGCGCTGGCGTCCCAGGAAAACCGACGGACCTGCTGCGAGCCATGCTCTCGTAGTTTGCTTCGGAAGCCGTCGTCCGCCAGCACCTCGTTGATCTTCGTAGCCATCGCGTGATCATCAGTCGGGTCGAACAGCGCATCCGCCCTGCCGAGCACTTGAGGGAGAGCGCCCGTGGCTGCGGCGATCACCGGAGCCCCGCAAGTCATTGCCGCAAGGGCGGACGAGCCGAGACACTCGCTCTCTGAGGCGGACACAACAAGCGTGGAGGCGCCGTAGAGCGCCATCAGATCGTCGCCGCTGACGCCACTCGCGATGACCACGTCATCACCACGCAGGCCGAAGCGCATGACAGCTGCCTTCAGCTTCTGCCGCTCGCTGTCGTCGGGATCGGCGACGAGGGCGAGTTGGTGCTGCGTCCTGACCATCTCGGGCAGCAGCGCGAAAGCATGGATCAGCGCTTCTGCCGTCTCGAGTTCGTCCGCGCCAGCCTGGGACAGCAGGAACGGCCTTGAAATCCCAATGCGACGCCGCACGGCCATGAGCTCGGCGGACGAGAGATCATGTGGCTCGAGCGTCTCGTCGGCGGCCGCCGGGACGGTCACGATCCGTTCTTCAGGCAGCTCAAGGATCGCGATGGCCAGCTCGCGGGCATGGTCCGAAGTCGCCAGCAGGAGGTCTGCGTGCCTGGCCTCCTCCAGCCTGCCAGAACACCAGTCTCGCAGCGGCTCGTCGGCCGACGGAGAGTGTTGCAGGAGATCGACATCGGACATAGTCGCGGTCGAGGCGAACGGCCAGTACCCGCCGGCGACGGGCGCCACTGCGTCATCCTTCAGACCGACGACCAGGCTCGAGACGTGAACAACGTCCGGCCTCAAGCCGGCCAGGAAGCTGGAACGGACCTGTTCGGCTGCTCGGCGCCGCCAGTCGTTGGCCGGGTCGATCGCCGCGATGGACCGAGGCACCGAGAACACCACGATGCGATCGCGGGGCAGCAGGCCGTCGAAAGCCAGACGCAACGGTTCGACGCTCGCCGGGAACCGGCCGTTCAAGGCGATGACGATCTCGTGCTCGCCCGCATGGCGAGCGATGGCCCGCGCCAGAGAGAGCGAGTAGCGACCCATCGCGCCGCCGCCATGCTCCGTCTGGCACGCCTGAAGGTCGAGGACGATCCGCATGAGCGTCACCGGCCCCGGCGCTCGAGGGGCCGTTCGAGATCGGCGAACACCTCACGAGCCGACACCGGCAGGTGTTCGAGGTCGCTCGGTACCGTGTCGCCGGCCGGCCCGGTCGGAATCGCCGAACGGCTCACCTCATGCACAGCGGCCCACCGACGGGCGCCATGCCCGGATCCCTCTGGTCTGATGAGTCGCCTTGCGGTCCGCTTCGCCCACCGCAGAGGACGGGTGATCCGCCAGGAGGCGCCTCCGAGGATGGCCGCGAACTGCGCCTCGGCCTCCTGCGCCCTGGCCTCGGCCTCTTGCCCTTTCGCCTCGGCCTCCTGCGCCCTGGCCTCGGCCTCTTGCCCTTTCGCCTCGGCCTCCTGCGCCCTGGCCTCGGCCTCTTGCCCTTTGGCCTCGGCCTCGTGCGCCCTGGCCTCGGCCTCTTGCCCTTTCGCCTCGGCCTCCTGCGCCCTGGCCTCGGCCTCTTGCCCTTTGGCCTCGGCCTCGTGCGCCTTGGCTTCGGCCTCAAGTCGTCGAAAGCTGGTGATGTCCATGGGTCCGGGACCACAGATACGCTCAAGCTCCGGAGATCCGGCGATGCTGACCATCCCGCCATCCTTCTGGGCGATGATCGCGTAGTCCGGGGCAGTGTAGCGGGCTTGGTTGAGCAGGTGGATCGCTGCATTCATCTGCAGTGAGTGCGGAGCGTCACGTGGGACGTACTCCAGCGGGATGCCCATGGTGTCTGAGTTCACGCGCGCGACCCAGGTGGTTGCGAAGCCCGCTTGTTCGGTCAGGAACTGCAGCAGCTCAGGCGGAAGAGGGGCGACATGCGAGGGATCCAGGTAGAAGGTGCAGGCGCCCACCACGTGGTTTTCGGGGTTGGGCGTCTCGAGAATGAAGATACCCCCGGGACGAAGAACCCGATGGGTCTGGGCAAGAAGGTCGACCAGCCGCCCGGGGGCTAGATGCTCAACCACGTGAAAGGAGGTGACCGCGGCACATGAGCCTTCGGGCTGGGAGCTCAAGTACTCGACAGCATCTGCGTGCACGACGTCCATGCCCCGCTGCTGACCGTGGACCACGAACTCCTCGTTGAGGTCCACCCCCCTGGCCGCGTAGTCATGCTGCCCAAGGAGCTCAAGCCAGTCACCGCGTCCGCAGCCGAGGTCGAGCACAGGCGACTCGGCTTCACGCACGCCGGCCTGCTCGAGGACGGGCAAGTAGACGGCCAGCCGCCGAGCCACCTCTTCGCGCGAGCCTCGGAACTGCTCCTCGAAGGCACAGTACAACGCGTCCGGGATGCCGTCCGCCGCGGACGATTCACTTGGGTTCACGCCATCACCGGCCGATGAATGGTGCCCGGGTGGAACGATCAACCTGCGAAACTGCTGCTATCACGGTGACGAAGTCCCTGTTTGAGGAATGCGGTCATCACGTCGTCGGCGGACCCGGGGCTCGCCCGCCTCAAGAGGATGGGTACCCTGAGACGCTCCTAGGTGGCGCGAGTTTAGCAGCGCCTGTTCCCGCCCGAGGAGTCTCCCCCCGAGGGGGGGGGGAATTGAGCGAAGTTCCTGACGCCGGCCGAGCCGACCGGTCGGGGATGTCGGCCAATACATCTTCTGCCGCGCGACAACGGTCACGCGCGGTGGCGATCGCGCCCGAAGCAGGTGCCCGGCGGACCACCTTTGGGGGCCTGAACCACGCACGCACGCCGAGTTGCCCTCGGCGTGCACCATCAATCGTCGACGAGCGCCGCGAGAACGGGCTCCCACCCGGTGCCGTCACTGGCTCTCGGCGTCGAGGGTGCTCTCACCCGATCGGTCAGAAGGAGGTCGGTGATCAGGGAGGCGAGCCCTCGCGCGTCCGCGGGGTCGAACGGCAGATACGAGCCATCTGCCAGTCCGACGCGCGGGATCCTCGCTGACATGAGCGTGGGGATCCCACGCACGATGCTCTCCCGGACCGGAAGGCCGAGGCCTTCGGCCCACGAGGCGTGGACGGTCGCGTGGCAACCGTCGTAGAGCGCCTCCAGCTCATCGTCCGTCGTATGCGCGAGCCGGACGATGTTCATGCGCCCGCCGTCTCGAGCGATCTCAGTCTCGATGTCGTCCGCCATCCAACCATGTCGACCGACGACAACGAGCGACGCATGTGCCATCCGTGGATCCTCCCGGGCGATCCGCCAGGCATCGAGGATCACCCGGTGGTTCTTCCGTGGCTCCACCGTACCGACGGTGAGGAGGTACGGGCGCGGTACGGGGGAAGGCCACGGGCTCTGTCCGGCCGCATGCCTTGACGTGTGCGCCCGGAGAGCGGGAACGGCGGTTGCGATCTTCCCGCCCAGAGTCGGGTAGTCGTCGGTGAGCTGTTTCGCGACCTCGTCGCTCAGGGTCACGATCCGATCGGCCACGGAGACGACGATAGCGAGGGCCTCGGCGAAATCGCTGCAAAGGCGCGGATCGAACCATTCCGGGTTCCGGACTGGGAAAAGGTCGTAGACGATCACGCGCACCTTCGTGCCGCGTGCCGCGAGGCTTCGGATCCTGGCGGCCGAATCCCCGTTCCAGAAGCCGCCGGGAACGAGAAGCAGGTCGGCACGACGGCCGCCCGTCGACCTCGACGAACGGATCCCGCCGAACGCGAGGGCGAGACGGACGTAGACAAGCCTCGCGCCGCCACGAAGGCACGCAGGCAGCGGCGCGCGGCGAACGATCCGCCGAACGAGCTGGAGGTACCGTCGCCGCAGCCGTAGCCCGCCATCCGGCCCCTCCCACCGGAGGCTGTCCCGGTCCACCTCCACGAGGCGCACGTCGGCGTCGGGTCCTGGTCCAGCCAGCGAGACGGCCGGCCAGCTGTCAACGTCAGTGCGAGCCGCAGCAGTATCGAGCAGCTCGGACACGACCCGCTGGATGCCCGTCGGTTGGTGGCCGGTCACGATCCATGTCGCGAGGTCGTCGACGAGGATGGCGACGGAACGGGTGCGCTCGGTGGCGGGCACGGGCGGCCCCCTACCGGCTCACGCTGGCGCTGCCTGGTCGCGGGCGCGTCGCGCCATCGCCTCCGCGAGGATCTCCTCGAGCGCCGCGTCGAGGGCGCGGGTCGGTCGCCATCCGGTCATCTCCGTCAGGAGATCGGCACTCCCGACGATGTCCGGCGCGTCGTCCGGCCGGACGAGCTCCGGGAGCACCGCCAGCTCGGCGGAGCATCCGGCGTGTCGTTTCATCGTCTCCGCGATCCAGCGGATCGACACGGACGATCCTGACGCGACGTTGACGACGACGGGCACGCCCGGCGCCGGGCGACGCTCGGCGGATTCGAGCAGCAGGCGGTAGGCGCGGACGACATCCCGGACGTCGAGGAAATCGCGGCGGACGTCGGCGTTGCCGATGGGGATGGAATCGGCCCGGCCAGCGACAGCGTCGGCGATCCGCCCGGCAAGGGCGGGCACGACGAACTCCGGTCGCTGGCCGGGTCCGATGTGATTGAACGCTCGCGTGACGATCAACGGAATCTCGTATGCGGTCGCCAGTTCGACGGCGACCCTTTCCTGGGCGAGCTTCGAGAGCCCATACGGGACGGCCGCCCGCAGCGGTGCGGTCTCGCGGAGCGGGAGATCGTCGGGCCGAGGGGCGCCGTAGACCTCCGAGGACCCGGTGACGAGGAGCACGGGGCGCTTCGAGAGTCCGCGGGCCGCCTCGAACACAGCCGCGGTGCCCCCGACGTTCACTCGCATGGCTCGTTCCGCATCCCGACGGGCGTCACCGGCAAAGGAGACGGCGGCGAGATGGGCGATCGCGTCCGGTGCGGCACCTCGGACGAGACGTTCAACGGCGTCGCGGTCCGTGATGTCGAGTCCTGCGGATGGCGGTGCGGCGGCGACGTCATGGCCGTGGCCGGTGAGCTCTCGGACGAGCCACCGACCCACAAACCCGTGCGCACCGGTGACGAGGATCCTCAAACAGGCGGGGCCGGGGCCTCCGGCCGCGAGGCGAATGCGATCTCTCGCTCGACCCTCGCCATGTCGGCGTCCACCATCGCGTTGACCAGCTCGTCGAATGACACGAGCGGCTCCCACCCGAGGTCGGCTCGAGCTCGCGACGCATCTCCCCGTAGATGATCGACCTCGGCAGGACGGAAGAACTCGGGGTTCTCGTCCACGTGCTGCTGATACTCGAGCCCGACGCGGGCGAACGCGATCTGACACAGATCCCGCACCGAGTTGGACACGCCGGTCGCCACCACGTAGTCGCGGGGTTCATCCTGCTGGAGCATCAGCCACATCGCGCGAACGTAGTCGCCCGCGAAGCCCCAGTCGCGTTTGGCTTCGAGGTTGCCCATCGGAAGGCGGTCGATCAGGCCGTGTGCGATGCGGGCGGCTCCATCCGTCACCTTGCGCGTGACGAACTCGAGGCCGCGGCGGGGAGACTCGTGGTTGAAGAGGATTCCGCTGACGGCGAACATGCCGTAGCTCTCCCGATAGTTCACCGTAAGGAAGTGCCCGTATGCCTTTGCGACGCCGTAGGGGCTCCGGGGATGGAATGGCGTCAGTTCGGTCTGAGGAACCTCGCGTACCTTCCCGAACATCTCGCTCGACGAAGCCTGGTAGAAGCGCATCCCCTCGTCAACCTGGCGTACCGCTTCGAGCATCCGGGTGACACCGAGGCCAGTGAACTCGCCCGTAAGCACCGGCTGGTTCCAGCTCGTCGGGACGAAGCTCTGCGCGGCGAGGTTGTAGACCTCGTCCGGGCGGACGTCCCGCAGCGCGGCGACCAGCGACGCCTGGTCCAGGAGGTCGCCTTGCACCAGCTCGAGCCGTCCGCGCAGGTGGGCGATCCGCTCGTTTGTCGCCGTGCTCGAGCGTCGCGTCATGCCCACGACGCGGTAGCCCTTGCCCAAGAGGAGTTCGGCGAGGTACGAGCCGTCCTGACCCGTGATGCCGGTGATCAAGGCGGTGCGCGTCATCGGTACGAGTATATCCATCGCCCCGGCCGCGAGGGTCCGCCTTGTGAGGCGCTGCTTCGCGGCCCTGGTGGTCCCACAGCCGGAGGAGGGGAGCGCTTATCCTACCCGTGCCCGGGAGCCTGCGCCGCGAGAGCTTCGCGGCAGACCCGGGACGCAACCCACGAATACGTTGGCACCTGCATGGCCAAGGGAGGGCAGACCTTGAGCGTCGGCGGCGGCACGGCGGCGTCCAGACTCGAGGACCGTGCCACGGTGCTGGTTGGAGCCCGGATCTGATGGTCGAGCGTCTCGGGAACCATGACAAGGCCGAGCGTCTCGCCGATGCGTCCCTTTACGTGGCCGCCGCCGTGCTGCCACTCGGCACCATCGCCTGGCTCATGCAGTTGTGGGCGGCGGACTTCTCAGTCCCCTTCGCGTACGGAGGCGACGCGACGTCCGTGTTGGCGGGGATCAAAGGACTCCTCGAGACCGGCTCCTACCTGACCAACCCATCGCTTGGCGCGCCCGGCATCGCCCAGTTCTACGACATTCCCGGGTCTGACGGACTTAACTACCTCGTCCTGCGAGTCATCGGGCTCCTCGGGATGAGCTCGGGGACCGCCGTCAACCTCTTCTACCTAGCGGGCTACTCGGCTGTTGGTGTGGCGACTGCCTTCGTCCTGCGACGTCTCAACATGTCTCGGCTCTGCTCTCTGGGAGTCGCCATTCTCTTCGCGCTTCTTCCTTACCACTACATGCGCAACGAATGGCACCTGTTCCTGGCGATGTACTGGATCATCCCGCTGCTGCTGCTGGTGCTCGTGTGGCTGGACTCGTCCGATCCGCCCCTCGTCAAACACGTCGCAGGGGGGTGGTTCCCGTTCGCCTTGCGCAACCGTCGGACGATCGCGGCGCTCATGATCTGTGCCGCAGCCGGGGCGTGCGGCGTGTACTACATGTTCTTCGGCTGTTTCTTGCTCGCGGCGGTCGGCCTGCGCGCCGCCCTGCGTGACCGCAGCTATCGCGTCGCACTCGCGGCCGCAGCGCTCGTCCTGGTCTCAGGGTGCGTGTTCGTGGCGCAGATGGTCCCGAGTCTCGTGTACTGGGCAGACCAGAGTAAGAACCCGGCGGCCGTGGTGCGTAGTCCCTACGGGGCGGAGGTCTACGGCCTGAGGATCACGCAGATGTTGCTACCCGTGGACAACCACCGGGTGCCGATCATGGCGAACATACGCGCTGGGTACCTTGCCACCAGCGGGCCTGCCAACACGGAGGCGAACTTTGCAACGCTCGGGATCGTCGGATCGCTCGGCTTCCTTCTGTCGATCTCGGCGGTCCTCCTCGGCTGGCCGCGCAGCAGCCGGCGCCGTAAGGGTCCTCCAGAGACCGATGAGCCTGTGAGCTTGCGTCTGCTCGGGTACCTGACTGTGAGCGCCCTCCTCCTGGGCACGGTGAGCGGGTTCGGCGCCGTCTTCGCATTGGCCATATCGGACCAAATACGAGCGTACAACCGCATCAGTGTGTTCATCGCTCTCTTCGCGCTGATGACGCTGGGCGTGCTGGCGGACCACTTCATCAGGCTGCGCAAGGGCGGAGCTTGGCGTGTCGCGGGGCCACTCGCCATTGCGCTCGTCGTGCTGTTCGGCGTGCTGGACCAGACACCGGCGAGCCTCGATGGCGCTGTTCGGTCGTCGGCGGCCGCGTTTGCCGCCGACGCGACATTCGGTCAACAGGTCCAGGCCGAGCTGCCATCCGGAGCCAGCGTCTTCCAGCTTCCTTACTTGCCTTTTCCGGAGGGCGGGTCGATGTTTGGGATGCAGGACTACGACCCGTTGCGCGGCTATCTGCACACCACGGGGTTGCATTGGAGCTATGGAGCCGTCAAGGGCCGGCCCGATGCAGCCTGGCAGCTTTCCACCGCCGCCCTGCCGGCCCCTGCCATGATCCAGCAGCTTCGCGCCGCGGGGTTCAAGGCGATCTGGGTACAGCTCAACGGCTACGAGGACGGCGGCACGGCCATCCACGCCGCCCTGGACGGACTCCTGGGTCCCCCGGCCACTGTGAGCAATGACGGCGTCCTCGCGGTCTGGCGGTTGTAGTGGGTCGACCATCGGCGATTGCCGGTACGAGCCGGGGATCGAGATTACTCGATAGCCTCCGTCGCAACGGGCGATACCTGCTTCTCTCCGGCGCGGCATTCGCGCTTGCAGTGATATCGCTCTCCCCTCTGCTCGAGAGCGGGCTCTCCGGCGATGACCTGCCCAATTCTGTGAGCTTCGCCAGGTCTGTGTTGCACGCCCAAGGCAACGGTCTTGGCCAGCTCATCCACGACACGCTCGCAAGTGTCCCGGTGTGGGCCGCGTCTGGACGCTTCTTCCCCCTGTCGGGGTATGCGGCTTTCCTGTTCTACTTCGTTGACGGACACGCGCTTGCTCTGAAGCTTTTCGTGCTTGCGCTGATTCTCGTGGACCTGGGCCTGCTTGGCTATCTGACCACGCAGATGACAGGTTCACGGGCGCTGGGAGTCCTGGCGATCCTGATCACGCCCCTGCTGTTTCAGCTTCGGGTCGCCGTGTACCACGACCCGATCGCGTCTTTCGCCGGCCTGCTCGAGGTCGTCCTTGCCTGCACATTGATCTCCCTGGTACTCCTGCTGCTCTACCTGAAGTCTGCCAAGCGTCGTTACCTGGTGGGGAGCCTGGCCGTCTACGCCGTCAGTCTGCTGACATACGAGATCACGATCCCCTTCTTCCTCCTTTTCGCCGCCTTGGCCTGGCTGTACCCGGAGCGGCGCTCCGTGCTCATGTCGGCACGCATCTCATGGCCATTTGCGGCGCTCGCGGGAGCCGCGGTGGCGCTGAGCATGGGTCTCCGCCTCTTCATGGAGGTCGCGCTCTCCGGATCGGCCGACGCGTATGCCCAGGCGGTCTCAGCGAGTGGCTTGACTGTCAGCGGGGCGTACATACCCAACATCGCGCCCGGTGCGATCCTTGCGACGCTCGCTCACCAGGTGTCGGCAGCACTGCCGCTGAGCTTCCAGCAGCTCGGGGTCCCGGGGCTCTTTCCGAGCTTCTCCGCCGACCTGACAGCACAACCGGCGTTCTCTCTCGTGCTCATCGCGGGATACGGAGCGATGGCGGTTACGCTCGGCTGGCAGCTCTGGCGCGAGGTCCTGGCACGCTCGCACGGCTTTCGTCCGGGCCTTCTCGTCGTGTTGGGATCCGGGCTGCTGATCCTGCCCAACGCGGTGATCTCATTGTCTCCGAGGTACCAGGCCGAGACGTCCTGGGGCATCGGATACCTGCCCGTGTATCTCTCCTATTTCGGGGTGGCCCTCCTTCTTCTGGCTCTCATCTACGGGTTGTTCAGGCTCGCAGCCAGCGCGAAGCGTTCGGTCGCGGTCGCGCTGTCCACGGTGACCACGCTCGCGCTTGCGGTGGGGATTGCCTACGTGGGCGTCGTGAACCATGCGAACAACGCCATCGAGGTCGAGAACGGCAACGCGGCCGTCTGGTACCCGCGGGCCACGGTCATGACGGCAATGGAGCGTGGACTGTTCGCGGGACTACCGGCGGATCTCCGTCTGGTGGTGGGTGGGGCAGGACCGGGGTACTGGGGTGTCCGCGATCCGGCGTTCTTCTCCGGCTATTCGGGCGTCAAGGTGGCCGCCGTTGTCACCGTTGCGGAGGCCGTCGCGACCATGCGGGCGACCACGCCGAGTTCCACCTCGGAGGACGGCGCCGTCACGTACCTCATGCCGCCCCAGAGCGACGTCTACTACCTCACGTACGGTGGGGCATGGGAGGGCAATGGCTCCGCCGTGCTCGGCAAGATCCGTGAGTTGAAGAGGGCGGCAAACGGAGCCCTCTCCATGCAGTTGGAGTCGGTGCGCCTCTACATGTCGGCCTCGACGCCCAGCCTGCTGCCTGGCCCACACGGGCAAGGGCTTGCGACCACCTCGCCGACCGAGCTTGGGATCGATCCGAACGAGATGGCCATGGTCGCGTCGGGGTGGGAATGGAGCCTCTTCGGAACCATCCCAGGTGGCACTCTGTCGTGGGTTCCGTGACTGCACAGGAAGCTCAGAAGCCCGGCACGTCAGGTCGTGGCCCCATGCTTGGGTGTAGCAACGTGCAGGCCGTGAACGCGAGCGGCCACCGCGTCGTTCGAGTATTGGCCCGAACACGACTGGGCTCCGGCGCGCGCAGCATGCCGACTCGTCAACCTCGGGCTGAACTTCTCTGGCATTCAGACTTCTCCGCGTCGAGGGTGCGAGCCGCACACCGTGAGCATTCTGGTGGAAGCGTCCGCCGGAGCGCTCACTTCGCAGGCGCCCGCGCTCCCACATTCCTATCGAGTGATCCTCGGCCGAGGTCCGCAGGACGTGGCAGTTCATCAAGGTGAACGGGGAGGCGATGGTGACATCGGCCCGGCCCCGCACTGGAAGCGACTCAAGGAGGAGCTGGCGGCGAAGGTGCCGCGTGGACTCTAACCACGAAGGCACAGGTTCACGACGTGCTGGACCGTCGTGCCCGCGCGAGGAAGTCAGTGATCCGCGCCTCGACGAAGGATCGAACCCTTCGATCCCCGATCCTCGTCGCCCAGTCATCGAGCACCCCGGGTTGGAAACCGGTCGGCAGCTCGATCTCGGTGAGATGGCTGAACCGCTGTCCGCGCGCGCGCGCCAGGTAGAGCGTGTCGAAGACGGCCTTCTCGGCGGTCGCCATGCGCTCCCCATCCCGTTCCTCGAAACCCCCAAAGAGCTCGGGTGGCAGGCGATGGACGGAGTACGTGCCGACCGGCGTCAGCACCGTCTTCGTGCGGCCCAGCGAGACGACGTAGATGGTGCGCGGGATCTGGGTGATGAGACCCCGCCGCGACAGCGCCGTGTAGAGCGAGACGTAGGACGGAAAAGGATCGGTCAGCCAGGAGGCGACGAGGTAGGGGCTCGGTCGGCCCGACACCGACCATCGTCCGGGCGTGACGCGCATGACCGACCCAGCCTCCTGTAGAGAGGCCAGCAAATGCGAGGCGTTGGACCCCGAGATCCCGAGGACGGCGGCCGCTTCCTCGGTGCGGACGATCGGACGACCGAGCGCGCGCAGCGTCTCGAGCGCCCGCACGGCGTTCATGGCAGAAGGCCCTCCAGGCGCTCGATGACCGTCATCTGCATGTCTTCCCAGGCCTCGGCGGGTTCGTAGAGGGGCAGCACGGCCGGCTCGATGAAGCTCAGGACCTTCGCCCGGAACTCGCCGTAACCGATCTCGACGATCCGCGTGATCGCCGCCCGGAGATCGGCCTCCCTGATGTCGCCTCGCACGACGGCGTCCGGGGCGACCCGGAATAGCACGTCGAGGTCGAACACGTCTCGAGGTTGTCGGACCTCGCGCCCCCACAGGGCGTCGACCTTCTGGGCGATCGCGGCCCGCGGAAGGTAGTGGCCGAAGGTTGGTCGCCGAAGCGCAGCGGCATAGGGCGCGATCGCGGCCGGGCTGACGGGCTCCATCTTGACAAAGTCCCGGTAGGGATACGCCCGGTGCGAGACCTCGATCTGGGTGTAGACGGGGTCGGTTGCCGATTGGTGGCCAATGCCGATGACCCACTTCGACTTGGTTTCCGATCGTTCCTTCGGGTTCACGTATTCGATACGTGAGCCCAAGATGCCGAGTGTCCGCTTCAGCAGATCCGAGGCCAGCGCCTGGTCGACGCGCTCCTGGAACGCCCAAGGTTCGATGTCGAACGTGTCGAGGTCGATGTCCTCGGAGAACCGGTCGCTCGGGTAGAAGAAGCGCAGATTGCCGCCGCCCTTCAGGGCCCACGCGATCAGGTTGGCTCGTGTCGCCAGGGCCTGGAGGAAGGCGAGATGGAAGCTCTCGGCGACTTGCACAGGGACCATAGTCATTCCTCACGAGTGAGTGATGCTTCAATCCTAAGGAGTAACTCCTGTGTCCGTCAACCCTGCCGACGAGCCCACCTCGATCTGGCCTGCATCGACCGCTGGTCCCTCCTGCTCGACCTCAAGATCGTCCTGTGGACGATCCCGGCGGTCATCCGACGCACCGGGAAGTGGTCGGCGATCCCGCTATCGTGCGGCCGGACCGGCAATGTGGCGCGGCCGGGGGCGGTGCCGACGCGCCCCGCCGCCGGACCCGGCCCCATGGCGTGCTGGGTGGTCGTGGCCGATACGTCGTCGAACCTGGCGGGCCGCGCGCGTCATTGTGCCGTGCTGCGCGGAACGATCCCGGTCGATGGTCGACCCAGAGGACGATGGTCCAACGATCAACGGCCGACGTCGAGGGGTGAGCTCGCGCGTGGCCGGCTGCTTCTGGCGGCTGAACGGCAGGCCGCGAGCCGACGCCGTGACGCGCGGCCCCGGGGCCTGCCCCGGGACCGCCCCCTACATCATCACGAGGCCGCCGTCGACGGCCAGCACCTGCCCCGTGATGTAGCCCGCCTCGTCCGAAGCGAGGAAGGCGACGGCGTTCGCGATGTCGTCCACGGTCCCGAAGTGGCCCAGCGGCGTCTGCTTCCGGATCGCCTCCTGGAGTTCGTCGGGGAGGTCCTTTGTCAGCTCGGTGATGATGAATCCCGGGGCGACCGCGTTGGCGGTGATCCCCCGGCTCGCGACCTCGCGGGCGACCGCCTTGGTCAGGCCGATGAGCCCG
>Ga0209540_10000869_pt1 | contig 24679 bp, 23 predicted proteins | sample BarGraIncu01121A_FD_184501 | JGI IMG/M metagenome (GOLD analysis project Ga0209540, IMG submission 184501) | Arctic peat soil microbial communities from Barrow, Alaska - Barrow Graham LP Incubations 011-21A (SPAdes) (version 2) | ecosystem: Environmental > Terrestrial > Soil > Wetlands > Peat... | reverse complement strand
AGGCGCGAGTTCTCCTCGCCGTTGATGCTGCAGTTGGATCCTTCCTGGGCAGCCAGTCCGTGCATCGCGTCCTGGAAGGCGACAGCCGAGATTCCGTAGCCGTTCGAAACCGGGGGAGCAGAGGAGTGCCAGCTCTTACCGCCGTCCTGGCTGACAGAGATCTTCTCCCTCTCCAGCGAAGCAATGACGCCCGGGCCGACGATCTTTTGGGCCCAGGGAGCGGCGCCCGGCGGAGCGGGTGTCGGGACGGAGCGCCAGCTCTTCCCGCCGTCCGTGCTCCGGAACGTACCCGCCGAGCCGCTGAGGAGTAAGGCCGTCCCCGCGGTCTGCAGAGAACCAAGGCCGGTGTTCTCAGGGCGGGCGACCGGTAGCCAGCTCTCGCCACGGTTATGCGAGTGAAAGATGACGCCACACCCGTTCTCGCACGATGGAACGACCCAGGCTTCGTTCGCGCCCACAAGGTCGATCTGCCCGGCCGTTACGGTGGTGCCTTTCCAGCTCCGGCCACCGTCGTCGCTGATCAGCACCTGGCCGCCGCAGGGCCCGTTCTCTCCCATCTTGCAGCCGCCGCTACTCGCGAGGCCGTGTTTCGCGTCGAAGAAGCGCAGCGTGACGATCGGATTGCTGCCCGGACCGCGCGAGAGTGGCTGCCAGCTCTTTCCGCCGTCGCTTGTTCCGATTAGAGTCTCGATCCCCTTACCGGAGGCAGAGGAGTAATAAGGCTGGCCACCGCCGGCGAAGATCGATCGCTCGTTGAGCGCGTCGATCGCTGTGAGCCCGTCGTGGCGGCAACTACTGCCGAGAAGGTGCCAGTGCCGGCCGCTGTCGCTGGTGCTGAAGACGGCGCTCCCGCAGGAGCGGGCGCGCCGGCCGCTGAAGTAGCCGGTAGCGAAGCCGCGCTCCGTATCGAGGAAGTCGACGGCAGTGAAGGTGACTCGGGGCGAGCGTACGACCGTCCAGTGCCGGCCGCCGTCACCGGTGCGCAGGATCGGTGGCTCGCTCGTTCCCCAGACGTTGTCCGGGTTGGGCTCCGTGAACCCGACCTGGTCGCTCAAGAACCGGAACTCGCCCGGCCAGGAGCCGCGAGCCGTGGTCATTGTCCACGAACCGTGTGGCGAGGCAGGCAGGCTCGGCGTGACCGCCCGCCAGCTGCGGCCGCCGTCGCTGCTGCTGAGGAGAAGCGGCCGCTCCGTCGATGCCGATGGACTGGCGATTCCCGTGGCGAAGCCGTGGCGCGCGTCGACGAAGCCGATCCAGCTTAGCCACGTATGCGCTCTGCTCCAGACGGTTGTCCAATTCACGCCGCCGTCGTTAGACGCCTCGATCAGTGCCGTGCCCGTGTTGAGCCCCGTGCTCGAGAAACTGACCAGGAATCCATGCTTCGGATTCAGGAAGGACACATCCTCGACTTGGCCCAGCGGTCCACGCGAAGCGGGCGCCGGCGTCGAGCGCATGCTCAGAGGCAGAGTGTGTGCGACATTGAGCATCGGCGGCGCACTCGCCTGCGCCTTCTTCTCCCTCGCCTCCAGCACCTGAGCCTGCTCTTTGGCCATCTGCTCGAGTTGTGCCGGCTTTACGTGCAGCATCTTGGCGAACGGCTGAAGTTTTGCGAGCAGCTCCTTCCGCTGCTCAGGGCTTTTGCTCATTTGCACGACGAGAGGCGCCAGCTTCATGGCCAACGCCTGATCCTGCCGCGAGAGTGTCGGCTGCTTGCTACCGCTCGAGGGAAGCACGATCGCCAGAACTGCGGCGACTACTCCCGTCAGGCAGACAAGCGCAATCGCGATGACCCAACGCCTGGAGAACGACCTTCTCACGATCATCGAAACCTCCCGCTCCCGTTCCCGGCCGGCTGGCGCCCACCTCCCGCGGCCAGCCTGGCAAAGAGAATGACCTGCGTCAAGTACCCGAGAGACTCAGCAAGGCGGGGAATCGCTTGAAAGGCGATGTCTCTTTTTCGCGCGAAACCGACTTCGTACCAGGCGCCACGGAGGGAGGTGAAACGTAGCCCCGTAACGCCAAGGCGAGATACGTTCGCTCTAGAGCGCTTCTAGGTTCCGCTTGCCGGCGACAGCGCCACCAGCAGCCCGCCGTCGTCGTCGTAGGCCGGGAAAAGATCGCAGACGACGGCCTTCTCGGTTCCGCTCCGCGCTCGCATGGTCATCGGCTCTCCGAGCCGCCGAACGCCCCATTCCAACGCCAACGCGACCGGGTCTTGGTCGCTCGCGGCCTTCAGTGCGAGCCCCTCGCGTACGTCGCGCCCGATCAGGTCGGCTTCCTCGTAGCCGGTCAGCTCGAACACGCCGCGTCCGACCGCAAGCACTCGCCCCTCCCGGTCGCAGGTCACAAGACCGGTGTTCGGGCCGGGGTAGTAGTCCTCCATCAGCTCGAAGAGAAAGCCGAAACCGCAGCTACGGCAGGCCACGGGCGCGTCGGAAAATCCCTCCGTTCCGTCGACGTCAACCGAGCGCTGCTTGCAGTTGGGGCAGATGTAGAGAGGCATGAGCGGATCGTATCTACGGCCGCACGTCAGAGGTTCCTGATCTCCGCCGCCGCTGGGTCGAATACTCCGCCCTCGCCTGCGGCACAATAGGCGGCGATGGATAAGCGCGAGACGTACCGGGTCGAGATCGGGGCACTCACGCGCCACCTGCCGCTGTTCGAGGTTGCTCCGAACACGCGCATCGCGCTCTTCAATCTGCTCGGCGACAGCGAGGTCGTGCAGGCGGCGGCCGAGGCGCTGGCGGTCGAACTGGCGGAGATCTCGCCCGACGTCCTGGTCACGGCCGAGACGAAGAGCATCCCGCTCGCCTATCAGCTCGCCGTCGAGCTGGCGAAGCCGTGGGTCGTGCTGCGCAAGACCTACAAGCCCTACATGGGCCGGGCGCTCTCGCACGAGAGCCACTCCATCACTACCGGTGCGCCCCAGACGCTCTATCTGGACGAGAAGGATCAGGCGCTCGTTCGCGGCAAGCGCATCGCCATCATCGACGACGTGATCAGCACCGGCAGCACCCTCAAGGCGATGAGAAGCCTGATGGACGAAGCGGGCGCCGAGACGGTCGCCTGCGCTGCGGTCTTCATCGAGGGCGACGGCGGCGGGACTGAAGACGCTCTTGCGCTCGGGCGGCTGCCGCTCTTCCCGTCTCAGGCTCGATAGAGATCGTCCGCGGCGAGGCGCTCGCGGACGACTCGGATACTGGCTCGGCACAGAATCGGCGCACTGAAGCGCGTTTCTCACCTTTCGGGGACGGTATTTTGGATCGACCCCGCGGGCGGGTGGCTCGGGGGAGGGCGAAGAGAGAAGTGCCTTTTTATCACCCGGTTGACGGGCCGTCATTACGTTCGACGACAAAGCGCCGTCGCACTTCCAATCTCCAAATCTCGCGCGCCGGTCGAACGAGCCTTGACATGGTTGGTCGGCAAGGTACTATGCAACGCATAGTAGACCAAGGGACACTTTCGCAGCTTCGCCGGGGCGTGATCGAGTACTGCGTCCTGGCACTCCTTCGCGACGGCGAGCGCTACGGCTTCGAGCTGGTGCGGACGCTGAGCGAGGTTCCGGGCATGGTCACCAGCGAGGGAACGCTCTACCCGCTCCTCAGCCGCCTGCGCCGCGCCGGCGTGGTCGAGACGAGCTGGCGCGAGTCCCCTTCGGGCCCGCCACGCCGCTATTACCAGCTCACCACCTCCGGGCGCGCCGTGCTGGAGGCCTTCAGCGGCGAGTGGGCGAGCTTCCGCGACGCCGTCGACCACTTCCTCGAACAGGAGAAAGCCGCATGAACGCCGCCACGCTGCATCCGCTTGCTCGCGACTACTTGAAACGACTCAAGAAAGCCACCGCGATCCTGCCTCGCGGCCGCCGCAACGAGCTACTCGCGGAGATCGAGTCGCATCTGAACGAGGCGCTTCCAGCCGGCGCGAGTGAGGCCGAGGCGTTGAACGTGCTCGAACGCCTGGGCGAGCCCGCGGATATCGTCGCCGAGGCCGGTCCCGGACAGACGCCGGCGGCTCGGGCGGGGTTAAATGAATGGCTGGCGATCTCGCTTCTTCTTGCCGGCGGCTTCCTCTTTGTGGTCGGTTGGTTCGTAGGCGTAGTGCTGCTCTGGAGCTCGAGAATCTGGACGCTGCGCGACAAGTTGATCGGGACGTTGGTGCTGCCTGGCGGGTTGGCTACCAGCGCGTTCCTCTTCTTCTTTGTCGGCTCGAGTACAGGATCATCCGGGGATGGAGGTTGCCCCGCCACGAGAGTCGGCTCGCACGGAGTGAAGGCGGTGAACGCGAGCAACCAATGCGTTAGTTCCGGAGTAGACGTGAACTACCCCTTTCTGGCGTTCGGGGGCTTGCTCGTAGTGCTTCCCATCCTCAGCGCGATCTACCTGGGCCGGCGCGCGACCCGGGCGGAGGTCACAGCATGAGCGATTCCTCACTCCACCCGCTTGTCCGCGACTACCTGAAGCGACTCAAGAAAGCCGCCCGGCGCCTACCTCGCGCTAGGCGCAAGGAGCTGATCGAGGAGATCGAAGCGCATCTGCGCGAGGCGCTTCCGAACGGAGCCGACGAGACCGAGGCGCGGAACGTGCTCGATCGCCTCGGGGAACCGGCGGAGATTGTCGCGGAAGCTGGGCCGTCGCAGCTACTCAAGGCTCGGGTGGCGGCGCACGAATGGTGGGCAATCCTGCTTCTCTTGATTGGAGGGTTGGTCCTTCCTTTTCTCGGCTGGTTCATCGGCGTCGTGCTGCTCTGGAGCTCGAGGGTCTGGACGCTGCGTGACAAGTTGATCGGGACGCTGGTGCTGCCCGGTGGGTTGGCGACTACTGCGTTCGTCTTCACCTTCGCCGCCGCGAGCACAGGGTCCGGAAACGACAGTCCCGGAGGAGGCGTGAACTACTACCTCGCCCTAGTGTTGCTCGGAGGCTTGGTGGTGCTTCCCGTTCTCACGGCGATTTACCTGAGTCGGCGCGCCGCGAGAATGGAAGCGGCGGCGTGAACGACTCAACGCTCAACCCGATTGCCCGCGACTACTTGAGGCGACTAGAGAAAGCCGCTCGACACCTTCCTCATGTCCGTCGCAACAACGCCGGGAGTCGAGGCGTCAGATCCAGCGCTTGCGCCGGAAGTACACGATCTGGGCGATCGTGGTGGCCACGATCCAGCCCCAGGCCCACCAGTAGCCGAAGCCCCAGCTGAGCTCGGGGATGTGATGGAAGTTCTGGCCGTAGAGGCCGACGATGAAGGTCGGGACGAGCAGCATCGAGGCGATTGCGGTCAGGCGCTTCATCACCTCGTTCTGGTCGATCGCGATCTTGGCCTGGCTGTAGTCGCGCACGCCGGCGACCAGGTCGCGCGCCAGCTCCAATCCCTCGCTCGCGCGTAGGAGCTTGTCATAGGCGTCCTCGAAATGCAGCTCGACCTCGCGCGTGAACTGGCGCTTGCCGCCGATCTCGATTCTTCCGTCGAGCACGCGGCGGACGGAGTCGCGCGTGGGTGTGAGCGTGCGGCGAACGTGGAGCAGGTCGTGGCGAAGTCCCGAGATTCGGCCACGGATGACGTCCGCGCTCAGGTTCTCCACGCCCTCCTCGAGCTCGTCGATCTCGTCCTCGAGCGTGTCCACCAGCGAGAGATAGCGCTCGGCCACCTCGTCGACCAGCGCATAGACGAGCATTCCCGTTCCCGCCGCTCCGCTCGCGCGGGCTTCGCGGATCGACGTGGGATCGAACGGAGCTCCGTCCGGCGGCGTCTTGCGCACCGTGATCAAAACCTCGCCCGTAACCACAAGATCGATCTCCTGGTAGAAGATCCTGTCCTCGTCAGGCACGGCAATCGCGATCAGCAAGATGCCGAAGACGTAGCCCTCGTGCCCCTCGAGCGTGGGGCGTGGCTCGTCCTCATGCGTTGCCGGGGCGCGCAGCCGACTCAGCGCCCGGTCGTGCAGCGAGCTCGGCATCGACTGCTCGAGCTCTTCTCGGCTCGGGTCGAGCAGGTCAATCCAACGGGCTTGCGCCACGGGGTCGAGGCTAGCGATCGCCTCGGCCGGTAACGGCGCCGAGACACTCGTCCATTCGCTCAATTCCGGCCCTGAATGAGCGGCGCCGCGTTTCGGCCCGCCCGGCGGCGGGAACCCTCAATAGGCAGTCGGACTTTAGGCTGCCCTTTAAATGGGAGGACCCGCATGTATCGAGATCCTGGGTTAATGGTGCTGGGAGCGATCATGGCCGTCGTCGGCGCCATCTTGAAGTTCGGCGTCAGTGTCAGCGGTCATGGCTTCAACATCAACATGATCGGCGTGATCCTGCTGATAGCGGGCATCGTGCTCTTCGTCGTCGGACTCTTGCTGATGCTTTTCGGAGGCTCGCGCAGGAACATCACGCGCGAGGAGACGCACAGCACGCCCGGCGGGCAGGAGCACACAGTCGAGCAGAGGGGCAATATGGCTCCGTAGCAGCCCGCCTTCGGGCGGAGCCGTGAGTGGGAGCTAGCTCGCGGTAACCACGGGATCGGTGTAGAGCGAGGTATAGAAACCGCGCCGCGCCAGCAGCTCGTCGTGCTTGCCCTGTTCGACGACGCGGCCGTGCTCGAGCACCACGATCAGGTCGGCGTGGCGGATGGTCGAGAGGCGGTGCGCGATCACGAAGGCGGTGCGGTCGGCCAGGAGCACCCTCAGCGCCCGCTCGATCGTGCGCTCGGTCGAGATATCCACCGAGGAGGTGGCCTCGTCGAGGATCAAGATGCGCGGGTCGGCCAGTAGCGCGCGGGCGAACGCGACGAGCTGGCGCTGCCCGACCGAGAGCCGGGCGCCCCGTTCCCCGAGTTGCGTCTCGAAGCCCTGTTCCAGCCCCTGGATGAACTCGAGCGCCCCGACCGCACGGGCCGCCGCTTCGACCTCCTCTTGGGGTGCATCCGGCCGGGCGAAGGCGATGTTGTCGCGCACCGTGCCGGCAAACAGGAAGCCCTCCTGCGGCACTATCCCCAGCTTCGAGCGCAGCCAGCGTTGCTTCAGGTCGCGCAGGTCGACGCCGTCGAGCGTGATCCGGCCGGTGCTCGGATCGTAGAAGCGCGCGAGCAGCTTGGCGATGGTGGACTTGCCGGCGCCCGTGTGGCCGACGAGCGCCACGGTCGTCCCGGCCGGCACGTCGAGCTCGAGCCCATGCATCACCTCCGGCAGGTCGGGTCGGTAGCGGAAGCGGACGTGCTGGAAGTGGACGTGACCGGCGACCCGGTTCAGCTCGCGCGCCTGCGGCGAGTCGACCACGTCGGGCTCGGTCTCGAGCACTCCCATGATCTTGTCCAGCGCCGCCGTCGCGGAGATGAAGGTGCTGAATAGCTGCGATAGCTGCTGAATCGGATCGAAGAAGTTGGACAGGTAGCCGAAGAAGGCGACCAGCGTGCCGATCGTGGTCTGGCCGTGGAAGACGAGCCAGCCGCCGTAGCCGAGCACGATCACGCTGGCGGCGCCCGAGAGCGCGTCCACGAACGGGAAGTAGAGGCCGTTGTAGATGACCGTGCGATGGTTGGCCTCGCGGTAGTGCTCGTTCACCTGCGCGAAGTTGCGCTCGCGCTCACGCTCGCGCGTGTAGGCCTGAACGACGCGCATGCCGCCGATGTCCTCGGCCAGCGTACCGCTCAAGTGTCCGATCCTTTCGCGCACGGCCAGGTAAGCGCGTGCCGAGTAGACGCGGAACACCGCGGTCGCCGCCAGCATCAGCGGCAGCACCGTCAACGTTGCGAGCGCCAACCTCCAGTCGAGCACGAATAAAAGCGCGGCCGAGCCGGTCAACGTGAGCGAGGCTTGAATGAGCGTCGTGAAGCCGTCGGTGACGAGCTCGTCCAGGGCCTCGACGTCGTTGGTCATACGGCTCACGATCACGCCGGTCCGGTTTCGCTCGTAGAAGCCGAGCGGCAACCGCTGCAGATGCTTGAACAGATCACGGCGCAAATCGGCCAGCACGCGCTCGCCCACCCAGCCGGTGAAGTAGGTCTGCGCGTAGCTGGTCACCCAGTTGATCAGCCCGGCGGCCGCGAAGACGGCGACGATCTCGACCAGGATGCGCTCGTTACCCTGCGCGATGCCGCGGTCGATCGCCAGCTTCGCGAGGTAGGGCGGTACGAGGCCGCTGAGCGTAGCCGCAAGCAGCGAGAGAATGGCCAGCGCCGCCCTGCTCTTGTAGGGCGAGACGAGCCGCGACAGCACGCGCACCCGGCGCATCGTTCGCTGCCACGACCAGTCCTGAACACGCTCGCCGGAGACGTCGGCGAAGGTGCGGCCGCCTCCCTGCCAGACTCTCATCTGCTTCCGTTTCCTCTCGAGGGCTCGGCGTCGGCGTGCGCCTCGAGCCTGCCGGCCATCTCCTGCTCAACCAGGCCGTGCTCGTAGATGTCGCGGTAGATCGCGGAAGTACGCAGCAGATCCTCGTGGCGGCCGCGGGCGGCGATCTTGCCCTGCTCCAATACCACGATCTCGTCGGCCAGCGCGATCGTCGAGAGCCGGTGCGCGATCACGATCGTCGTCCGGCCGCGCACCGCCTCGCGCAGGCCCGAGCGGATCAGCGCCTCGGTGGTCGCGTCGACCGAGGCGGTCGCGTCGTCGAGCACCAGCACGCGCGGGTCGGTGATCAGCGCCCGGGCGATCGCCAGGCGCTGGCGCTGCCCACCCGAGAGCGTGACTCCGCGCTCGCCGACCTCGGTCTCGTAGCCGTCCGGAAGCTCGCGGATGAACTCGTGCGCCTGGGCCAGGCGGGCTGCTTTCTCCACCTCCCGCTCGGTCGCCTCCGGGGTGCCGAAGGCGATGTTCTCGCGCACGCTGGACGAGAAGAGGAAGGGATCCTGGGCGATCACTCCCACCTGCCGGCGCAGCGAGGAAAGTTGAAGCTCGCGCACGTCGACGCCGTCCACCAGCACCCGGCCGCGACTCACGTCGTAGAAGCGCGGCACGAGCGAGGCCAGCGTCGTCTTGCCCGAGCCGGTTTGCCCGATCAGGGCGACGGTCGTGCCCGGCTCGAGCACCAGGTCGATTCCGTCCAGCACCAGCCGGTCGTCGGAGGAGTACGAGAAGCCGACGTCCTCGAAGCGAACCTCGCCCGGGCCTTTCGGCAGCTCTCGCGCGTTCTCCGGCTCGGCGATCGCCTCCGGCTCGTCGACGATCTCGAAGATCCGCTCGCCGGCGGCGGTCGCCCGTTGCGCCTGGCCGATCCACATCCCGAGCATGCGCAGGGGAAAGATCAGCATCATGAGCAGGAAGGTGAAGGAGACGAACCACTGCAGCGCGAGCTGGCCCTGGATCACCAGCCAGCCGCCGTAGAGCAGCACCGCGCCCTGCGCCAGAAGCGGCGCGAAGCCAAGCAGCGGCACGAACAGCGCGCGCTGGCGGTTGGCCTGCACGCTGCGTCCGAACAGGCGCTCGTTTCGCTCGGCGAAGCGACCTGCCTCGGCGTCCTCCTGGGCAAAGGCCTTGACCACGTGCACGCCGGTGATGTTCTCCTCGGCCGAGGTGGCGACGTCGGCCATCTTCTGCTGCACGTCGCGCAGCAGCGGGTGAGAGACGCGGCTGTAGATATAGGCGACCGCGACGATCAGCGGCGTGACCGCCAGCGAGACCAGCGCCAGCCGCCAGTTGAGGACGAGCATCACCGCCGTCACGCCGACGATCGTGAGCAGGTGCTGCGCGAAGAAGACGAGCCCGTAGCCGAGGAAGAAGCGAACGGCGGTCAGATCGACGGTCGCCCGCGACATCAGCTGTCCGGTCTGGTGACGGTCGTAGAACGAGAAGGGCAGCCGCACCAGCTTCGAGTAGATGCGCATGCGCAGGTCGTACTCGACGCCGAGTGCCTGGTTGCCGGCGATGAAGCGGCGGGCAACCATCAGGACGGCCTTGACCAGAGCCGCCGCCGCGATGATCGCCAATAGCACCCAGAGCTGATGCCGGTGCCCGTTTCGGATGGCGCCGATCGCCATTCCCGAGAGCAGCACAACGGCTATCTGAATCGCCTGGGCCGCGATCGCCAGCACCGCCGAGAGCGCCAGCGACAGCTTGTACGGCTTCAGGAACCCGAGCAGGCGCTTGAAGGTGCGCCCGTTACTGGGCCGGGCGGGAGTCTGTGCGATAGAGGTGTCCAAGAGCCTTATATCGATCGATGTCGATGATCGATTATTATCGATATGTCAGCGTAGCGTCAAGTCGGCGGGCGCCGATTCAGAGATGATCGGAGCCAGCCAGCTCGCTTCGTAGCAAACCCAGCGCCTGCTCCAGCCGCTCCCGATTGCAGGAATCGTTCAGCCAGCCCGAGGCGCCCGAGGGATGCGGTAGCGAAATCGCCACCGCGCCCTCCAGCAGGGTGCGCTCGCCCACACAGGCGAGCGAATTCAGGCCGAGCAGCCGCTTGATCGCCACCCCGCCTACCGGCACGAGCAGGCTGGGACGAAGCAGGCGCAGCTCCCACTCCTGCCAGAAGGCGCAGAGCCTTCTTTCCTCGGGTGAGGTGGTCCGGTCGCCGCGGCCCGAGGCGGGCTTGCCCGGATAACAGCGGGTGACTGCGGCGAGATAGAAGATCCGGTAGAAGCGCTCCTCGTCCAGCTCGAGCCAGCGGCGCAGCGCCAGGCCTGCGCGGCCGCGCCAGGGACGCCGCTCCTCGCCTTCGACGATGCCCGGCGCCAGGCCGAAGAGGTACGCCTTCTGTCCCGCGCGCCCCTCGAAGACGGGCGGCGATTCGATCGAACAGCCGGCCTCGGCGCAGGCCCGGCAAGCGCGGTTGTCGCGCTGTAGCGAAGCGAGCGAGCGGTAAGTCGAACGCCTCCGGGTCACGAGCGCACGACCACGAACCACTCGCCCGAGAAGATCACCTCGCCGCCGCCCAGCTCCGCCGCCAGCTCCTCGGCGCCGAAGAAGCGCTTGTAGACCGGCCAGCGCGAACCGTCCTCGAGGATCCGCTCCTGCATCTCCTCACGTTCGCGATCGGGCCGGAGCGCCGCGTCGCAGACGACCAGCTCGGGCGCGACGCGGGCGGCCTCCGCCAGGAAAAGCCCCCGCTCGCTCTGGTCGAGGTGTCCGTAGAAGTGAGCCGTGAAGACGCGCTCGAAGGCGCCGTCTGCGAACGGCAGCGCGAAGGCGTCAGCCTGGACGAAGGCGGCCGCCGGCACTTGCGCGCGGGCGATCTCGAGCATCTGCTCGCTCTGATCGAGTCCGACGATCTCGCCCGGAAGTTGCCGCGTCAGAAAGCCCGTCCCGCACGCGACGTCGAGTGTATGGGCCCAGGGGAGTGAGGCCAGTGCGCGCTGGAGAGTCGCCAACTCGTTCTTCCAGCCGGGTCGCTCGCGCTCGGCGAAAAGTCCTCGACCGAGGTACCAGTCGTCATACTCCGACGCGCGCTCTTCGTAGTACTCGCGCATGTGCCTAGAGTAGTCGTGTGGCCTTTCCTCTTGAAGCCGTGCCGAACTTTTCCGAGGGCAGCGACCAGGCGGTCGTGCAAGCCCTCGGCGAGGTGCTCGAAGAGCGTGCCGCGTTGCTCGACATTCACGCCGACGCCGACCACAATCGCTCGGTCTTCACGCTTGCCGGCGGCGAGCGGGAGCTGATCGAGGCGCTCGTCGCGGGGGTGAGAAAGGCGCGCGAGCTGATCGACCTGCGCCGGCACGAAGGCGTTCACCCCTGTGTCGGGGTCGCCGACGTGCTGCCGATCGTGGCCGTCCGACCCGAGGACATGGAGCGGGCGAGAGCCTGCGCGCTGGAGCTTGCCCGGCAAATCGGCGTCGATCTTGGGCTGCCGGCCTTCCTTTACGGCGAGCTGGCCTGGGGTCGCAGACTGCCCGAGCTCCGCCGCGGCGGCCCGGCGGAGTTGGCGGGAAGAATAGCCAGCGGCGAGCTGGTGCCCGACTACGGCCCCGAGACCGTCGATCTGCGCACCGGTGTGGTGCTGGTCGGCGCCCGCTCTCCGCTGATCGCCTTCAACGTCAACCTGCGCGGCAGCCTCGAGGCGGCTAGAGAGATCGCGGGCCTGGTGCGCGAGGACGGTGCTGCTGGCTTCGCGGGCGTACGCGCGCTTGGGCTCGAGTTGAGCGGCGCAGGTGCCGTACAGGTGAGCATGAACATCGAGGACTGGGAGAAGAGCGGGCTGGCCGAGATTGTTACGCGAATCGGGCGCGAGGCCGCGCGGCGCGGGGTGGAGGTCGCCGGCTCGGAGCTGGTCGGCCTCATTCCGCTCGGCGCCGCCGCGGAGGCCGAGCGGGCCGGGCTCTCCTTCGCCCCGGCGCAGATCCTCGAGCTGAGGCTGGGAAGCGAGCTCGGCGAGGATCTCGAAAACACACTCGGCTAGCGGCGGCGGGCCCGGCCGAAAATCGGCACGAGGCCGACCCATTTTCGAGCGTCTTCACTCGATACCGTTCCCCGCCCCGTGGGTGGGTGGGGGGTGGTGGGTGGGCAAAGAGGCGCCTATCCCCCGGGAGGGGCCTCCACCCAGCAAACGCCGAAGCCTCGGCGAGCGCTAGGCTAAGCGTCGATGGCTACCAAGAAACAACGCCGCCGGCGCGAAAAAGAGCACCGGCACGAGTACGAATACGTCTACATCGACGAGGAGGGCAAGGAGGTCGAGGTCGAGCAGCCTCCGTCCTCGCGCAAGGAGAAAGAGCGTCGCCCCGCGGCCAGCCCGAACGGGCGCCGTCCCGCTCAGACACGGCCGGTGCAGCCGCCTACATGGCGCTACCTGCGTAAGCAGGCGATCATCTTCTTCTTCATCATCTTCGTTGCCTTCGCGGTCATCGACAGGTCGGTTCCCGTCGCCGCCCTGATGGCCGTCATCTACACGGCGATCATGCTTCCGCTGATGTGGATGACGCAGCGGATGATCTATCGCTCCTATCTGAGGCGAACAGGCCAGCTTCCGCCTCCCCGCGATCGCGGCTCGAAGTAAGAAGAACCTAACCGGGTTGGGCTCTATGCCACCCCCGGCGCCCGCGATAGTCAGAATGCGGGTGTGAGTCTCACCGTTGACCGCTTCGAGCTTGGCCCTCTGCAGACGAACTGCTACGTCGTCAGGCGCGAGCGTGGCGCCGGCGAGGCCATCGTCATCGACCCGGGCGGCGATATCACCGAGCTTCGTCTGGAGCTGGCGCGGATGAGCACCAAGGTGGCTGCCATCCTGCTCACGCACGGGCACTGGGACCACGTGCTCGGCGTCGTCGACCTGGTCGAAGCGAGCGACGCCCCGGTTTACCTGGGCGAGGCCGAGCTGGCCGAGCTCGAGTCCGAAGCGCCCGAGCTGATGGGCTTTCCGCCGCTCGACTCCTTCGTTCCCGATCACCTGCTCTCAGGCGGCGAGAAGCTCGGCCTGGCAGGGCTGGAGATCGAGGTCGTGTCGGTGCCGGGGCATCGGCCCGGGCACATGGCCTTCGCCACGGACGGCTGCCTCTTCTCGGGCGATGTCCTCTTCCGCGGCTCGGTCGGGCGCGCCGATCTCCCCGGCGGCGACTGGCCGACGCTGATGGCCACGCTCGAGATGCTCACGCGGCGCTTCCCGCCCGAGACGGTTGTCTACTCCGGCCACGGCCCTGAGACCACACTCGGCGCTGAACTCCGCTCCAACCCCTTCCTGGCAGAGTTACGCGCGAAATGAGCTTCGAAGCGCCCAGGGGAACTCACGACGTTCTTCCACGCGAGTGGCCGGGCTGGCAGCGCGTGCTGGACGAGGCCGAGCGGCTTTGCCGCGCCTACGGCTACCGGCGCATCGTCACCCCGACCTTCGAGGAGACCGAGCTCTTTGCGCGCTCTTCGGGCGAGGCCTCGGACATCGTCTCGAAGGAGATGTACACCTTCGAGGACCGGGGCGAGCGCTCGCTGACGCTTCGGCCCGAGGGCACCGCGCAGGTCTGCCGCGCCTACATCGAGCACGGGCTACAGCGCGAGCCGCAACCGGTCAAGACCTGGATGGTGGCGCCGATGTTCCGCTACGCCAAGCCGCAGAAGGGGCGCTACCGCGAGTTCTGGCAGCTCTCGGTCGAGGCCGTCGGCTCGGACGACCCGGCGCTCGACGCCGAGTTGATCGCGCTCCAGGCCGCCTGGTTGGGAGCGCTCGGCATCGAGACGACCCTTCTCCTCAACTCGATCGGCGACCGCGCCTGCCGCCCGGCCTACATCGAGCGGCTCGAGCAGTGGCTCGACGAGCACGCCGCCGAGCTGGGCTCCGAGGCGCGGCACAAGCGCGAGGCCAGCCCGCTGCGCGTCTTCGACACCAAGAACCCCGAGTTGGCCGCGCTGCTCGAGGATGCGCCGACGATCGGGGATGTGCTCTGCGACGACTGCCGCGAGCACTTCATGGCGGTCAGGAGCTACCTCGACGCGATGGACGTTCGCTATCAGCTCGCGCCGCGGCTGGTGCGCGGGCTCGACTACTACACGCGCACCGCCTTCGAGCTCGTCGCGCCCGGGCTCGGCGCCCAGGACACCGTCTCGGCCGGCGGCCGCTACGACTACCTGGTCGAGACGATCGGCGGCCCGCCGACGCCCGCGGTCGGCTTCGCCAGCGGCATCGAGCGCATCGTCCTCAGCGCCAAGCAGGGCGAGTCCGCCTCCGAGCCGCGAATTGACGTCTTCTTCGCCTGCGAACCGGGCGCCCCGCGCGAGCAAGTGCTCGGACTGATGACGAGGCTTCGCGCACGGGGACGGAGTTGTGAGACCGACTTCGCCGGGCGCTCGCTCAAGGGCCAGCTCACCCAGGCACAGCGCCTCGGCGCCGAGCTGACCGTGATCGCCGCCACCGGGCAGGCTACGCTTCGCCGCTCCGGCAGGCCGGACGAGCCTGTGTCCTACGCAGAGTTGGAGGAAGAGCTGGCATGAAGTGGCGTGACCTCATGTGCGGCGAAGTCCGCCCCGAGCAGATCGGAAAGAGGCTCACGCTCTCGGGCTGGACGGACACGCGCCGCGACCACGGCGGTCTCGTCTTCATCGATCTGCGCGACCGGGCCGGCGTCTGCCAGCTGGTGATCAACCCCGAGCGGGCGCCCGAAGCCTTCGCGGTCACGCACGAAATCCGCAACGAGTTCGTTCTGCGAGCCGAGGGCGAGGTTGTGGCGCGCGCCCCTGAGGCGGTGAATCCCAAGCTCCCGACCGGCGAGATCGAGCTGCAGGTCGATTCGCTGGAGATCGTCTCGCGCTGTCCGCCGCTTCCCTTCCAGCTCGACGAGGAGAACGTCGACGAGACGCTGCGCCTGCGCAACCGCTGGCTCGACTTGCGCCGCGACCGCCTGCAAAGGAATATCGCTCTGCGCGCTCAGATGATCGGCGTGATGCGCCGGTTAATGGAGCAGGCCGGCTTCCTCGACATCCAGACGCCGATTCTCGGTAAGCCGACGCCGGAGGGCGCGCGCGACTTCCTGGTGCCGGCACGGCTCCAGCCCGGACGCTTTTACGCGCTGCCGCAGTCGCCGCAGCTCTACAAGCAGATCCTGATGGTGGCTGGCTTCGACCGCTACTACCAGATCGCCGTCTGCTTCCGCGACGAGGACCTGCGCGCCGACCGCCTCCAGGAGTTCTACCAACTCGATGTCGAGGTAGCTTTCCCCGACCTGGACGAGCTCCTCTCGCTGATGGAGCAGATGATCGTGGCCGTCTGGAGGGAGTGCGTCGGGGTCGATCTGGAGGCTCCCTTCCAGCGCATGAGCTGGGACGAGGCGATGGCGCGCTACGGCAGCGACAAGCCCGACCTGCGCTTCGGGCTCGAGATCGAAGACGCGACCAAGGTCACGCGCAGCTCGGAGTTCGGCGTCTTTGCCAAGGTGCCTTGCGTTCGCTTCCTGCGCGTGCCGCAGGAGTACTCGCGCGGCGATCTGGCCAAGCTGGAGGAGTTCGCCAAGGAGTGGGGGGCGGGCGGGCTCGCCTACATCGTCTACGGCGAGGACGGGGAGCCGCGCTCGCCGATCCTCAAGTTTCTGTCCGAAGCGGAGCTCGAGTTGTTCCGTGGCGAGCCCGGCAGCACCGTTCTCTTCGGCGCCGGCGAGCCGGCGGCAGTTGCGCGCGCGCTCGGGCAGCTGCGCCTCAAGCTCGGTCGCGAGCTCGGGCTGATCAACGAGGACACCTGGCGCTTCCTCTGGGTCACCGACTTCCCGCTGGTCGAGTGGAACGAGGACGAACAGCGCTGGGGCGCCGTTCACCATCCCTTCACGCGTCCGTCTCCCGGGCACGAGGCGCTGCTGGGTAGCGATCCCGGTGCCGCCAAGTCTCTCACCTACGATCTGGTCGGTAACGGCGTCGAGCTGGGCGGCGGCTCTTTCAGGATCCACGAGCCCGAGCTGCAACAGAAGCTGTTCGAGCTGCTGCGCATCTCGCCGGAGGAGCAGCGCAGCAAGTTCGGCTTCCTGCTCGACGCCCTCTCGATGGGCGCGCCACCGCACGGAGGAATCGCCTTCGGCATCGAGCGACTGCTGATGGTGCTCGGGCGCGAGTCGAATCTCCGCGATACGCAGGCATTCCCCAAGAATCAGGCCGGCGCCGACCCGATGACGGGCGCTCCCTCGGAAGCCGACCCCAAGAACCTGCGCGAGCTGGGCATCAAGCCGATAGCTCCGCCCGCCTAGGAGTCTCTCGCGCTGGGCCCGCACGTCCTAACGCGGTAGGCTCAATTCAGAGAGCAATTCAACCGATGGAGCAGGCATACTTCAGCCGTAACCGAATTTCTGACTTGTAATCACGCGTGAGCGAGGAGAGGGCGAGCCATGTCGACGCAAGATCCAGGGAGAGCGCAACCGGCGTCGCTGACGTCCCTTCCGCGCATCGAGGACGTCCCGTTCACCGATCACGGCTATGACCCCGACCAGATTCGTAGTGCGTTCGAAGCCTTCCAGCGCCATGTAGCCCAACTCCAGGCGCAGCTTCGTGTGCTGCAGGCGGCGGGTCGCTCGAGCATGGAGCCCAGCGGTCATGCCGTTCGGATGGATGCGCTGCACCTGATCCGTTCAGCCGCGGAATTCGCCGACGCGCTCGAGCGCGACGCCCAGACGGCATCCACCACGCAGCTCTCGCGCACCGAAGAGGAGATCAGGACGCGCCAGCAGGAGTTGTCTGCCCGCGCGGTCGAGGTCGAGCGCTTCCGCCAGGAGTCCGAGCGCCAGCGCCAGGAGATCCTCGGTGTTGCCCGCAACGAGTCGCGCGAGCTGCTCGCCAATGCCCAGCGCGAAGCCTCGCAGGAGCTGCGCGAGGCCGAGTCGCGCGGAAACAAGCTACTCGAGCAGTCGCGGCACCAGGCCACCGAGCTCACCAACGCGGCTCGCGCCGAGGTCGAAGGAACGCTGGAGTGGGCACGGGCCCAGGCGGCTTCGATCATGACGCGCGCCCAGCAAGGTGCCGAGCAGCTACTCGGCGCCGCCGGTCTCGGCGAGGACAAGGTTGGCCGGGTGGCGGATTCGCTCGTCCAAGCCGCCGATCGCGAGGCACAGAGTGCTCGCACGCCGGGCGGCGTCATGCGACAGGCGACCTCTCTGCTGCAGGCCAGCGGGCCAAGCGCCGCGGCGACCCCGACCGTCGAGCCCGAGGTCGAGGAGGAGCCCGAGGTCGAGGAGGAGCCCGAGGTTGAGCAGCCCATGGCCAGCACGCCCAAGGTCGAGGAGCCCGAGGCCGAAAAGCCCGAGCCCGAGGCGACCGTGACCGAAGAGCTGGAGGCCGAGGAGACCGAGAGCGAAGACGAAGGCCGGACCTTTGGCGCCGACTCCGATGAAGAGGACGCCCCGAAAGAGGAAGACGAGACAGATCAGGAAGGCCCCGGCGAGGACGAGCCGCGGCGCTACTTCTGATTAGCTTCCATCCGCTCCGCTGCAGGTCGGCCCTTGCTTGGCTCGTGATCGACGTGGACAATGAGCTGAGCCGCCTCGGCGCCGAATCGGCCGAGTTCCGACCTGCTCTCGATGGAGATCGCTAGGTAATGCTGGGGAAACACCGACTTAAGCAGAGCTTTCTACTCGAAGTCACCTTCCTGGTCGGGGTCTGGCTGATCGCCTGGCGCGTGTTCAACCCGCCGCTGGCCGTCCTCGTCTTCATCATCTTCGCCGCCTACGCGCTCGTATTCCTTTACGAGAACTGGCTCGACAGCCTCAGCCGGCGCGAGCGAGCCGAGGCTCGGCGCTCGCACCGGAAGAAGAGCGAGCTCTACCGCGAGCTCGATGATTCGAGCCAGAAGTCCCAACCGTCAGCCAGCGTCCAGAAGCTGACTAAGGCCGCGCCCGTCGCCGTCACTCACTCGATCTCGGAGCGCCTGACCGCCAAGCTGCACGGCCGTGAGACAGAAGAGGTGATTCCTGCGGCGCCGGCGACCGCAGCCCCGGTCGTTCCGCCCAAGCCCGTTACCTCAGCCGTAGGCAGCTCGTTTGAACGACCGGCCGGGCAGGTCGAGAAGAAGGAGGCTCGCAGACCAGAGCCGCAGTCGGAACCGCGGAAGCGTGAAGAGCCTGTGCCGTCGCCGGCGACCGAAGATACTCCGCGCTCCGTTTCCGAGGCGGCGAACGCGCTTCGAACTGGGCCGGCGCCTGAAGAGGGTCGTTTGGTTGAGCCGGAAAAACCGCACTCGCTCATGGCGGAGATCGCCGCCGGCCCCGATGCTCGGAAGGCGAGCCCCGTCGGCGGCTGGAACGTCTGGCAGCTGGAACGGCTTCTCGCCGCTCAGACGAAGCCCGATCCGGAGCGCGACTACGAGCGCTCGATGATGCTCGTCTACCTGCGCGAATTCGCCGATTCGGACGGTCAGCTTCCGCCGCAGTTCGATGATCTCGTACGCGAATCATTTGCCGATCTAGTACGCGGCCCCGCGAGCTAGTGGCTGTCGCCGTGCACATGCTCGGCTCAGCCGGCTGCTACTCCGACTTCTGCTCGGCTGAGTCGGGTCGCGCCCTTGAGCGAGGTCGCCGATGAGACTCGTCGCCCAGCGAGTGGGTGTGCTGGCCGGCGTGGCGCTCATAGCCGTGCTGGTGGCACTCGCGCTTTTGCGTCACTTCGGCTCGAGCCCGACGCCCGCGAAGCGGGCGGTGACAGCGGTACCTGCTCCGGGCACCAGCTGGAATGAGGTTCGCGCGGGCATCCTCGCGCTTACCGAGAAGGGAAAGAAGACCGCCTGCGGCGTCACGGTCGGCGTCACGACCTTCGGCGTAGCGCATCCGAGTCTTCCCTGTGGCACGAGGATCTTCATTGCCTACGGCGATACACAGGTACTGACCCAGGTGATTGCCCGCGGGCCCTACCTCCCCGGCCGGGGGCTCGATCTGACCCCGGCGCTCGCGGTCAAGCTGAACATCAGCGGCGCGGCCGATGTCCGCTGGCGCTTCGCCCGTTAACCAACGGAAGCCCCTACCGACGAAAGTCCGCCCTTCTGCGGAGGGCTTGACGACTTTCGTCGGTTGACTGAAAAGTATCGGCGTCTGTTGTGGTGCGTGTGCCTAGCCACGGGTGGGGGTGGTGTCCGACTGGGGGATTGAGGCGCGAGCTAGAGTGAGACGGTTCGACCCTGTTCGGAGCTTCGCGCAACAACGTAGAACCAACACCAAGTAAAAGGGAGCTTGCGTCCGAGCGGCGGTGCCTCTCTTCGGAGGGCGCCAAGGCGAGGCAGGGCACCCACCTGGATTACCAGGTTCACTTGGGCGCGAAAGTTGCGGCAGGGTGGGATCGCGAGGGGGGCTTCGGCCCCCTTCGCTATCGCCGAAAGTCCGCCGTCCTGTGGAGGGCATGACGACTTTCGGCGATATGAACCGATGTACGAGTCTCCGCGCCTGCGGCGCGAGTGCCTCGTCTGCTCCCAGGAGCGCGGCGGGCTGGCCGCAAGCGCGGTCAGTGCTCGAGGCGGATTGCCCAGGGGATGGCGTTTGGTGAGGCGCGCCCGCGCAGGTCGGTCGCGGCGGCGGGGCGTAGAACTACTTTTCTCCGACGAAAGTCGCCAGACTTTTGTCGGCTAAGGCGCGCCCGCGCAGGTCGGTCGCGGCGGCGGGGCGTAGAACTACTTTTCTCCGACGAAAGTCGCCAGACTTTTGTCGGCTAAGGCGCGCCCGCGCAGGTCGGTCGCGGCGGCGGGAGCAAAGCCGCTTTCCACCGGCGAAAGTCGCCGGACTTTCGCCGGCAAAGCTAGCCTGGGTGTGTGCGAACTGTTTTCGGCGACGCGACGCTTGGTTCTGACTGGACTTCGGTGCGGCTGCGCTTGCAGGGAGAGCGGATTGTCGGGGCCGACGCCGACGGGTTGGCGGAAAAGCTCGAGGGGCTGAGCCTGCTCGAGGCGGCCGCGGTCGGCGGGGAACCGCTGGCGCTGGAGGCGCTCGCGGCGGCGATCGGGCCGGTGTTCCGCGCAACGCCCGATCCCGATCGCGTGGCGGTGGCGATGTCCGGCGGCGTCGACAGCGCGGTCGCTCTGCTCGCAGCCGGACCGAAGGCGATCGGAGTCACGCTCCGGCTCTGGATCGATCCCGATGGCCCGGACAGCGAGGCGGCCTGCTGCTCGCCGGATTCGGTACGGCTGGCGCGGACCACCTGTCATCGGCTGGGGCTGCCGCACGTCACGCTCGATCTACGCGATCAGTTCTGCCGGACGGTGGTCGAGTCCTTCGTCCGCACGTACGCGGCGGGCCGGACGCCCAACCCCTGCGTTCGCTGCAACGGCTCATTCCGCTTTGAGCGGCTGCTTGCCTTTGCCCGCCGTGCCGGAGCCGCCCGCTTGGCAACCGGTCACTACGCGCGCCTCGTCGAGCGGCGAGGAAAACTGCTCATAGCCCGCGCCCGCGACAGCGAGAAGGATCAGTCCTACATGCTCGCGGCGATCGATCCCGGGTTGCTCGGACGGATCTGGTTTCCGCTTGCCGAGCTCGAGAAGAGCGAGACGCGCGAGCGCGCGGCGGTCGCCGGCCTCGAGGTCGCGGCACGGCCCGAGAGTCAGGAGGCCTGCTTTCTGGCCGGTGCCGATTACCGCGACTTCCTCGAGCGCCGCGGTCTGGTCTCGAGCCGCGGCGAAGTGGTTGACGAGCGCGGCAAGCTGCTTGGCAGCCACGATGGTTACTGGCGCTTCACACCGGGGCAGCGGCGTGGTTTGGGCATCGCCTCTTCCGCTGGGCCGCTCTACGTGCTGCAAACGCAGGCAAGGAAGAATCTGGTCGTCGCCGGGCCCGAGCAATCGCTCGCGCGCCGCAGCGTGAGCGCCCGCGGGAAGCTCTACCTACCGCTTCGGCGTGCCGAGGCGAAACTTCGCTACCGGTCGCCCGCTCTACCGGCCGAGGTCGAGCCGACCGCCGGCGGTTTCCGGCTTCGCCTACTCGAGCCGGCTTTTGCCGTTGCGCCGGGCCAGGCCGCGGTGCTGTACGACGACGAGGTCGTGGCCGGGTTCGGCCTGGTCACCTCCGCTCGAAAAACCTGAAGCAGAACCTATCCCGCTTGGCCTACCGACTCGATCCGGTCGATTCGTTGCGCCGGCCGCCGTCCGAACCGCTAGCCGCACTATTAGTGCGTTTCGCGGTCCTTTCGGCCCCTGGTACCGCGCCTCGACCGCCTCGGTCGCGCATTCCTATCGGATTAGGCTCTAAGATCACTCTGTCTCGATGCTTCTTCTCTCGTCCACAACCGGTAGCGTCGCTTACGCGGCACTCGCGTTCTTTCTGATCGCCATCGGGCTGACGCTCGGATACGCCTTCCTCCGCCTGGCCGGGGTCTTAGGTCGCGTTTCCTCTCTGGTCAAAGGCGTCGAGCAGGAACTGGTGCCGGTCATCAACAAGGCGGGCGGCTCGATCGATCGCGTCAACGGCCAGCTCGACAAGCTCGATGTCGTGACCGACAGCGCGGTCGACGCCGTTGAGAGCATCGACACCGGCCTGCGCGCTGTCGCCGGCGCTGTCAAGCTGCCGGCCAGAAAGATCGCCGCTTTGACGGCCGGGCTAGTGCACGGCTTTGCAACCTTCAAAGTCGAGCGCGACTTCGCGGCGGCCATGGCGGCGGCACGCTTTGCCGCCGAGGAGCGCGAGAGCCGCTTCGCCGAGGAGTTTCACTCCGAGGCCGAAGAGGAGAAGAACGCGAGCGAGGAGTAGGGCTTTGGACGAGATCGTTCTCAAGCTGCCCCGCGAAGCTTGCTGGCACAGCGTCGCCTATCTCGTTCTGGCTGGGTTGGCCGCTCGCCTCGAGTTGACCATTGAGAACCTCGAGGATTGGCAGCTCGCCTTGACCGAGCTGCTCGGACGCCAGCGCTGCGACGGCCGGCTCGAGCTCGTCTTCCGCGCCTCGCCCGATCAGCTCGAGGCACGCTACGGGCCCGCGGACGAATGTCTTCTAGCCGAGCTCGATCGCCCGGAGGACGGCGTTGGACTGCGCCGCGTGCTCTCGACTCTCACCGATAGCGTGGTGGTCGAGACGAGCGGCGAGGAGCGCTGGATAGTACTGCGCAAGTCAATCGTTCACCCGGACGGCGCAAGCTGAAGCCCAGGTCGGTGATCGTCAGCGTGCCCAAAGAGTGTTTCCCGGGGCGATCGTCCGACGGGCGTCGGGAAGCCGACCCATCGAGCTCGATCGAGGTCGTAATTGGACGCTAACGACAGAGACCTCCTCCGCCGCTATCACGAGCAGGGCGATCGAGCCGCGCGCGAGCAGCTGATCGAGCGCTACATGTCGCTGGTGCGCTCGCTGGCTCGTCGCTACGCCTCTCGCGGCGAGCAGCTCGACGACCTCGTTCAGATCGGCGCCATCGGCCTGATCAAGGCGATCGATCGTTTCGACCTCGACCGCGGCGTCGAGCTGACCACCTACGCGACTCCGAACATCATCGGCGAGATCAAGCGCCACTTCCGTGACCACGGCTGGGCGGTGCGGGTTCCGCGCGGTCTGCAGGAGCTGAGCATTCAGTTGATGCGAGTGGTCGAGCAGTTGACCGGCGAGCTCAGCCGCTCGCCGACGATCGCCGAGCTGGCCGAGGCGACCGGTGCAAGCGAGGAAGAAGTGCTCGAGGCGCTCGAGACCGGTCGCGCCTACAGTCCGCTCTCGCTCTCGGTGGGCTCGAGCGGCGACGGCGACGAAGAGCTCGACCCGCTCGAGTCGCTCGGCGGCGACGATCACGAATACGAGGTCTCGGAGGACAGGGCGGTGCTCGAGCCCGGGCTGCGCGTCCTCGACGAGCGCGAGCGGATGATCCTGCAACTGCGCTTCTACGAAGGCTTGACGCAATCGCAGATCGCGCAGAGGATCGGCATCTCGCAGATGCACGTCTCCAGGCTGATCAGGCGCGCTCTGGAGAAGGCGCGGGCCGAGATCGCCCCGGAGCTCGACGACGAGTCAAGCGACGAGTAGCCGCCTCGGGTCGCTATCCGACCCTGATCCCTGCGCCGCTCCGGAACCTCGCGGATAAGCCTGCACACATACAATCTCGGCGTGCGCACGACAGCTGAGCTGAGGGAGAGCTACCTCTCCTACTTTTTGAGCAAGGGCCATCTCCTGCAGCCCTCGAGCTCGCTCGTACCTGAGGCGTTCGACCCGTCGGTGCTGCTGACGACCGCCGGAATGCAGCCGCTCAAGCCCTTTTTCCTTGGGTTGGAGCAGCCTCCGGGCCCGCGTCTGACCTCGGTGCAGAAGTGCTTTCGTACCACCGACATCGAAGAGGTAGGCGCCACGGCGCGCCATCTCACGTTCTTCGAGATGCTCGGCAACTTCTCGTTCGGCGATTACTTCAAGGACGGAGCGATCGAGCTGGCCTGGGAGTTCGTCGTCGAGCAGATGAAGCTCGATCCGGCCAAGCTCTGGGCGACCGTCTATCGCGGCAACCCCAAGCTCTCACTCGACGCCGACGAGGTCGCCATCGCCGCCTGGCAGCGAGTCGGCATTCCGCTCGAACGCATCACGCGACTCGGCGAGGACAACTTCTGGAAGGCCGGCCCGACGGGCCCCTGCGGGCCCTGCTCGGAGATCTACTACGACCGCGGCCCCGAACGGGGCTGTGGCAAGCCGGACTGTGCTCCCGGTTGCTCCTGCGACCGCTTTCTCGAGTTCTGGAACCTCGTCTTCATGGAGCTCGAACAGCACGCCGACGGGAGCGTCACGCCGCTGCCGCGCCACAACATCGACACCGGGTTGGGGCTGGAGCGCGGCGCCGTCATTCTGCAAGACGTCTACTCGGTCTTCGAGATCGACAGCTTTCAGGAGATTCTGGGCTGGGTCGCCGGGGCCTCGGGCACGAGCTACGACGATTCGGAGGCGGCGACCAAGGCCTATCGCGTGCTCGCCGATCACGGACGGGGAATGGTCTTTCTCGCCGCCGAGGGCGTCAAGCCGGGCAATCTCGGTCGCTCGTATATCCTGCGCCGGGTCATTCGCCGCGCCGTTCAGCACGGCTCGCGGATCGGTTTGGAAGCACCCTTCCTGGCGCGCCTGGCCGATGTCGTGATCGAGCAGATGGGCGGTGTCTACCCGGAGCTGAAGGAGCACGCGAAAGAGATCGAAGCGGTCTTGACGGCAGAGGAAGAGCGCTTCTCGCAGACGCTTGCCCGCGGTATGCGCCTGTTCGAGGAGCTGGCCAAGGGCGAGCAGGTATCGGGAGAGGATGCCTTCAAGCTCCACGACACCTACGGCTTCCCGCTCGAGCTGACGCGAGAGCTGGCCCGTGAGCGCGGCATGACGCTCGACGAGAAGGGCTTTACCAAGCGCATGAACGAGCAGCGCGAGCGCTCGCGCGCCGGCGCGCGTGGCGAGGACAAGCGCGCGGCC